>JGI24021J15306_10000309_pt1 | contig 33595 bp, 26 predicted proteins | sample Ectturendosymbi1_FD_15306 | JGI IMG/M metagenome (IMG submission 15306)
GTACAGCGATTCAGCTCATTCGAGATATTTACGCTTTTGTTCCTGTGATTTATAATCCTGCAGGACGCATTAGATATTATTGAAAACGTGCAAAATTAGCAAAGAATTTTTAGCCACAAATTTATGAAGTGCTTTTGTATGATGTATTGGTGAAACAATAAATATAAAATATTGGCAACATTTAGAATATTAATATGAATTTAGGTAAAAATTTCGAATCTAAATCCCCAACGAATGAGGACAGCACTTTGCAGCCAAGGACCAAGTTATCAAGCGTAATGAGAGATGTGCCGTTTGTAGAGAAAGGAGACTTTTAATTTTAATGATGGGTATTTTTAATGTAAACTTTCCTGATCAAATATATCTACTCCAAAGTAAGACATTTTCGGCTCGAATTGGTTAAACTCTCAATTGATTTTGGTCTAATATCTTTACCTCAATATGAGCTATTGCATTTATAACTAGTCCGTTTCTCAGATGCAAAATAACTTTTATTTCAAACATAATTTTTTGTCAAAGTCCAAAATTAAAAACAACACATTGAATTGCGGTCTGCTCCTGAGAACGTCGGCTCTTCCTTTTCCAGCCAGAAAAGCGCTGAAGTAAGAATTGCTTTTAATCCAGCTGAAAATGTTTGTAAACAATAGATCACTGGCGTGGGAAGAATAAGACTTTTTCAAGCATCCCTAAACACATGGAATTGGCAACAAATTGAAAGGACCATTATGTTCTACTCACGTTGCCAACGGTTTTTGATTGTGTTCAGCTAAAATAATAGAAAAACGTTGAGACATGTGCGTGGGAGCATCGCTATCGCCGCCAGACGTTTTGTTTCGACCTTAGACATTTCAATTTTTTTATTTTACCCACTTCAACACATCAGAATGAGCTTTTGTATAGAGCAACGGCTGTTTCAGAAGAGTTTCCAAGTGCAAAAAACGTACAGGCCTGAATTGAATATAAATTTCTACGCCTTTCTTTTGAGGACCACAGTAAGAGGTAGAAGTAGTGGCACAAGGTCGAACGTTGAAGCGTGCAGTCTAATTACAAAGTCGCTCAGTGTCAGATAAAACCGTTATTCCTGGAAATGCACATTCTTTGCATTGAGAAGAGAACTTTTCTCGGATGTAGTCAGAAAAAGCAGTTCCGGCATTTGAGTTTAGAGAACGCTCCTGTCCATTACCAGGCTTGGCAGGAGTTGAATGTTAGATGCTTGAATGTCGTCCCAACGAAACAACGTCGATGTTCAGTACCTTCAGCAAACAAACGGGGGTTGATCTGAAGATATGTGCAAACGTATGGGTTAAGAAAAATTATTTTTCAGATGCGCATCAACATACTGCATTTTTTGCAGAGTTAATTTATTTGTAACCCTCAAAAGCACGCAAAATAATTTTTAAAGACAAAGACATTTTCAAAACACTCCCGAAAACCTTGATGTGCAGCACTGAAGCAAATTACAAAAAACTTTTCCATCTAAATTTAGTGCAGGGTGTGCAAAAGTGCATTGTGTGCTCAGCGGGTAACTCAGACGTTGTCTTCATTGTTCATAGATAGCTAGTCTAGGTGTTTGCTTGATACATAAATATTTCAAATCTAGAATACAAAATGCTACTTTCAAAATTTAGAACGGAAGGAAATCGGCATTTGGTTTTGTATTATTATTTATAGCTTAGGGTAAGTTTCAGTAAGATCGTTTCATGGTTTGTTATCCGCTGTTTGTTGTTGTAATAATTTCCTATAGGAATTTTGAAAGTGCCGCAGTTTTACTTTAAAATGTCGTTTGCTGCACAAAGTTTGGCGAAAAACTTTGTAAAATGACCGTGGCAAAATTCAGAAAGCCAGTTACAAATCACAAGTTATTGGTGAATCACACAAGAAAGTTGCATTTTCTCCATGAAGCTTGTCATTGCTTCTCTGGTGTCATTTTGTCAATTCTTCCAATGTCATTTTTCATTGAAAGGTAAATTATAAAATACGCTATTGTGAGTAACTACACAATAATTGGAACTAGGAGTATAATAGTAGGACAGCAAGTTTTACGTATTTCAAATTTTGCTATCGGTCCATAATGGAGCAACCTGATCGTTTTCCTAAATTTCTGAGAAATGGAAATATTCTTGTTTTACGAACAGTTTATCGTTATATCTTTATTCTGTTTTTCTCAAAATGTTGCAAACCTAATGCTGAATATGACGTGTTTTCAGAGGAATATTCAAAATTACTTTTTTTTTCACGACGAAAAAGTATTTTTTATTTTCACAGCAAAAGTTCAGTTTTTGCTGTTAGTGTTACTGATATCACCTTTTCCTGTTTATGAAAACAACGCTCTCAAGCAACTTGAGAAACATACGGAAGATGATAACAGCGCGCCAAGTATTTTGGGTTATAGCATTATCGACTGTACATTCGTGTTTCGAGTTAGCAATGACCCTTTTGACGGTTTAAGGGTTGGGAGTTCTTACCCTGTGATCTCTGAACTCAACAGGGTGTTCAAAAGGATCCGTAAACTATGATCCAATCAAGAAAATCAGTTCGTTTTCATCCGCGCGTTTGGACCATTTTTCAGCTTAATCGCACCACCACTGGAATCAGACACGTTCATATTGCATGTTGATTGACCTTGTTTCATTTAATTTTGGTGACGGCATTGGTGGCAGGCCGAAGCCTGAGATTTGCTTCTTGCCGGGGCGGTTGAGGTTTTCACGCTAAGAAGCAATTAAATCTTGTTTCTCATAAATCGAAACAAACTTTGACAAAATGAAGGGATCCAGAGCGGTTTATAAGGCAGTGAAGGTGTCCGGGGCGACAAAATGTTTGAGAACCACTGGTTTAAACGATTTAACATTATTCGCAGTTATAGTTGTTTGAGCACGTTTCCCGTTCAGGTAATACCGAAAACTGAAAACCGTGCTTATGGCCAGTCCAATCTCATGCTTGGTATTGAAGGGTGAGTGCAACGCCAGACGCGCGGAGGTGCTGCTTTACCGCCAAAAGTGTAGCATTCACTGCGAGGACAATCGTGTGATGTGGTCTTCATTACCAAATTCGGCTTGAGTTTGTGGTCTATAAAGTATAAAGTGAACTGTTTTTACGTTGCTGTACAGGTGTTCAACTCACCATACCTTCTTAATGAAGGCAGAGTAGTTATCCGAGTATTTATCAACAAAACGAAATGCTTGCATGTTCATAAAACCTTTATACAGAAAAAAATCCCCTGTTACAATGAGTATTAGGTACAAATGACACCAGTTTGATGTTGGTTGAATTGAAAAAACGTATGGAAATAATTGCTTCGGCAATTTCTGGAAATGAGAATTTCATTTTTTTTTGTTCGACCTTTAACAGCAAAGACTAACCTTTCAGGAAGTTCTACATAAAGGAGGTCCCAAACACCCATTTTAATATCTCAGCTATGGACAAGATTCTCACGAAAAAACAGCAAAGCTACACTGGCCTAGATAATTAAAAAAAACGGCTGTGTTCAAATATACGCACAGTCACAATACTTCATCTCCATTGCCAACGTACAAGTTTGTAGCCAATACAAAGGACAGCCGTTTAAATAAATATCTTGTGAAAGAACTTCCTTCCGAGCTTTTACGGTTCTCCGTAGCAACGCAGTCGTTGTCCCTCATCATAAAACAAGAGAAGGTGTCCCTTTGTTCACCGCAGGGGAAGACTGGAAGTGATTTTTACATGGAGACAAGGTAAACCGCGCTGCTTCATGCTATAAAAAAGAAAGTTGATTTCCTGCAGACGTTCACTCGAGAAACGTTCCGAATTGCTCACGTTGATACAAATAATAAGCTTAGATTTTCAGAAATAAAAGCTTGGATTTCGCGAGTTGCTGATAACTTTAAGAAAATTTAACAAATTTGTTCTTATCGGTAAAAAATATTTTCAAATTGCAGCCAAATGCAACAGAATAACGTTTGGCAAAGTTCAATTGTTTGTAACAAACGGAAAGAGGACGTATGCAGTAAGAAGACTAACAGAATAATTTCTATCTATATTCTGTTTTTCGCGTTCAGAAATTCTACAGCCAGCATAAACATGATGCATGCTCTTTTAAGTCTTGTTTTTGAGTAAAGATATTGCAAAACTTTATCGCACTTGCAGTATAGACATGAACCGACGAGTTGACTGACTAAACAGTAGAAAGGTTCATCATTTTTATAAATGACATGTCTCTTCTACAGGCATATAATGTTCATCAACAAATTCACTGCCTTGGTTAGTTTTGTAAGCTAAATTAGTAGGAAGCGAAAGGCCTTGTTAAGATTACTAGTGTTTTCATAATGTCTGATGGAGTATAAGTTCTGGAAGCGCGCTTGATATCTTTGAAATGCACAATGGCTGAAGACTTGTCGAAAACCATTTAGCAAGAGTACTTTCTACTTTGGGTAAATTTTAAAGTTTGAAAATAAATAATAAATTAATTAGTTCCACGGTAACCTTACAAATTTGCCGTGGTGCATGATACCTCAGTAGCCTCAATGTAACACTATATCAGGCGACCTATTTTTATTGTGTCAGAATAGTTTGATGTTAGGTTTTGTCTTTACATTTGTCTGTGAAATAATTCGGTTTTTACTTCATTTAATTTCAAGTTGTAACTGGAAAAATAAAATTTGTTTTTTCGTGTTTAATGATATCTAAGCTTTCGAGAACACATTTACTAGTTCTTACGTATCATTTTCCACATTAACTGTCTTCTCTGAAAAGTTCAGGGGCATAAAGGTTTTGCTGCATTAAGAAACTTAGTGCAAAACCTTTTCTTTTTTGGCAGCAGACTCTAAGAGAGATCTGTATCCGATATTTTTAACATAAAAAATTACAAATTTAGATGCATTCTTTTTATGAACAATAGGTTGACCTATCAAGGTGAAATGGAGTGGCTTTCAAATAAGGTTTAACGCGGTCGTTATCGCTGAAATTTATTTTGATGCATTTTTTTACGTCCGCAAAAATGATTTTGATTTGGTAGTTAAGTGATGTTAAGGGAAGGTGCTCATGACTTTTTAACAGCTGTGGATTGTATTTTTCATAGCACTAAGTGAAGAAATATCACTTCCCTGTGGTACGTATGAAGTACACAAAATTGTCTCAACAGTAGTTGAATAGCAATTAAAACGTTTACGCTACTATTGTGAATTTTGTGTTTCGATTGGGAAACATTTTCGACGTTTTATTAAATCATAAATCGAAAGCTTTAATACACATTGCATTATTTATTTTGAGAATGTTATCGAAACATATCACAAACCGACAAGCCTTAATTTTGGTCCTGAACAATTTCTAAAATGTGTGGGCTTTTAGCTGATGACAACAAACTAATAGGCAGCCACTGAATAAACGCAGGCAGTTTTATGCACAAAATAAAACTAAGTCGGGTTGCAAAAGAACGAGACGTTTTCAAAGATTATTACAGCATCTCAAGCATAGTACAGTAACTTCAGAAAATATGAATAGCAGATTTTTTTGTTACTGCACGACCAGCTTCTGATAAAAATAATAAATCTAGAAATGCCTCAAGCAATAAGATAGGAAGAGTAAATATATGAGGTATTCGAGTGGGATTCCGCAAGTTCTTTTGTTTAATTTGCTAAGAAAAACAAGACAAAAGTCTGGTCTCATTTGTGGATGTTTTCTGAAATAACAAATCATTTCTAACATCTTCGTTTTCAACTTTTTGTCTGTGTGATCGCATAGCAATATTGTCCAAGACACCATATCAACAAAAGATAAATAGTGTCCATAGCAACAGCCAAACTGAAGAAAATAAAAATTATTTGGCATGTGGAGCAACGCGGATCTTTCAAATATTCCCATTCCATTCCAAGTACACAACAAATGTCAGACGCGTTTTTATGAATTTTGTGATTTTTGAGGAAATAATTTATTTTTAACAGCTGGAGGCATTGAAGATGAAGTTTTTACGAAATCTGAATCAAGTTTGGGTGGATATTCACGTAATTTACGTCGGATTTCACCACTGGCATGAGCGACTCGAAAAATTAGGCAGTTTTATCTGCAAATGAAATAAATATCTCACCAGATTTCCAATGTCAACCAAATCAGCGTTGCTAACTAGATGCATAATTACTGGTTTGCGGTTATTGTTAATGCGAAGTGATTTAGAAACTTTAAGTTAACATGCACTACGGTAACTTCCTCTTTTGTTGCAATATTAATTTACATGGAGTTTTACAGATTATATTTTTTTCGTATAAAGTAAACTGCCATTTTCATCAGAGAACATCAAAAGTTTTTGAAAACAACAATCGAAATTCAGTGAATTATTAGAAAAAATTTGATGCTTTGAAAACAATTATGTTTTGTCCGCTGTAAATAAATCTAGGAAATCCAAACCTTGCATCACAAGCCACGCCTGCTTGCTTGTTTGTTTATACGTACGTTTATATGCAGCTCTTTTTTATTCTGGGCAGATTGAATCAAATTGCAAATTAGATTGTTATTGCAGGCCAACAGACTACTCTCAGATCTGACGCGCTTGTCTTTGTGACAACTAAACTCTTTTCATTTAAAACGCGAATGCATGTAAGCTCTGGCGAAGGGCCAGAAAAACAATTCAAAAGTCTCCATACATTGCCTTTGCAGAATGCTTGTAAAAATCTCATGTGTGCAGAACGACGCTTCGGAGCTGGAAAATATTTTCTTCCGCACGTTATACCTTCAATCAGACAATTTTACTGCGAGAAAATACAGAAGAAGAAACTTTGCAGAAATTTTGGTACTTCAGACAAAACGAATGCACTGTTCATAACATACTCCATTGCAAAATTTAAGAAAAAAAATTTTTCAAGTTGTTTCATTTTTTTGCAGAAGTCATAATGTATCAAAGTTCACTTTAGCAAAATATTTCAAAAAAGACGAAAACGTTGTACGTGTCTTCGCTTTTTCGAAAGTTTGAAACTTATTCATGTTATTGTAAAATTTTTGTTCTTATGTATGTGGTAAGGAGGGAACAGCCCTATGCCAGACTATTGGTCTGATTATAAGTAAACGTAGTTGATATATTTTCGTTGAGGTTATTACCCACTGCAGAGTGTGTTTTTCTAGCGCCACTTTGTATAAACAATGTTCAAATTTGGCAAATGAAAATGCACTTTGAACTCTTGAACGTAAATACGGCAATTCTTTATGCAACCCACATTTCAGCAAATAAACATTGGTGCGACAACGTAAACATGGAAACTGTTGAAAAAATCTATTGTTAAAAAAATCTACCAAAAATGATTCAAAATTTTTAATATAGTTTAGCAAATATTTCGTGAAAGATTTGATAGAAGCCTTGAAGTACATCGTCTTCTTACTGGTAAAAAGAAACGACCATGTGATTGCCATATTGAAGGACGTGTACATTAAACTGGCAAAAATATGAATCAGCGATGTTGACAATGTAATGGGAACAAACAAATTACTCCGTACGCCTGAGATTGAAATAAATATCACGTGACATTTTTCCTATTTTGAAGGGCGCAATTTAAAGTCTGGCATAAGCTTTGTAAAATTATGCAACACTGCTAGCCTTGTTCCTGCAATCATTATGTATTCAAAAGTACACATTGAAACAAAAGTGTTACCTCTTTCAACGTTTTGCTTGGTAGACCTTGCCACAGTAACCTTCATTGATACGGCACCAAGCACGTCCTAACGACAGAGACATTTATCATCATATCGACATAACAATACAAAACTTTTGGAATTCTGTTTTTGTGACTTTCATGTTAACCTCCATAAAGTAAAATGCACCATATCATTTTTAAATACAAAAACTGTTGTTAGTTGATTTACATCTTTTGTTTGCTGCAGTTGTTTTCTTGATTCCTTTTTTTCCTCATAAACTTCCATGAAACTTTACATTGATTTGATAGTGTATGGTGGGATCGAACCATGTCGTGTCTATGATAAAAACAAGAGAACTTTGAACGATTGTCAACAATAGTTGAAGAAGAAAAAATCAATTTCATTTCCTAACGAAATGCAACATAAACTGCTGAAGCGTTAGCGTTGGCATTTCTATTGCTGAATATTTATAGTATATCGTGCAATATCTTCTCATTGGTGTCGTTGAAGAAAATATAAATCCTGAAAATCTAAAAACAATTTCACTCCCACTGAGATTACAGGTGCTTCGTTTGGCCATACATTTTGTGTATAAAGGAAATAAAGGAAGCTAAAAGCACGGCATGTTTAATTAACCGGGTGCGTTTTCCATTGTCGCGGTTATGAAAGTGATCCTGTTCACTCATATAAGAAACATCTGGTTGGAGAACACTTTTCGTTTAATTAGAAAAAAATGCTTTACACAGCAGAAATGAAATAGGACGTGAGGCTGAAATGATTTTTAAACTATAACAGACTTATCGAAATGTATTTGGTGTCTCTGAAGTTGTTCAGATGATACTCTTTGAGACTGTACTTCTATCAAAAAATGCTCGAGGAGTACTTTCCAGCTATAGCAAACAGTTTTTTTTTTTTATCAAAACAATATTGGCGTCAGCACATCAGTTGAGAAAGTGATTCATGCTTGAGCCGTATTTTTGTTCACTTACACCAGTTTTTTCTACATTTCGCAACAGCGGAACCAGCTGCAAACGTTTGCGTTGCTCATGAAGCCCTATACAAAGATCCAAGTGTTTATATTACTAAAACCGTCTGGAACCGTAGTTGCAAATCTTGTCCCAGGAAAATTCGGCCTATTTCTGCGGAACCCCTGGCAGTCACTTGCGGAACCCTAAGGTTCCGTGGAATCCTGGTTGAAAAACACTGGCTTACGCAATTGACATTTTGATGGTGTTTGATAAACAGTTTAAACTAAACCAATTCAGATAATCCAAACTACAGAAAAAAGTTCTTCAAAGCTGTGTAAGGAAATTGTCGACACTGTTTCAAAGCGATTGAAATTGCATTACCAGTCTATCAATTAAAAGCGTAACTGGTTGATTTAAAATGCAAAGTTGGAAAAGACTATGTTAGGCTAATGGTTAAAGTTATGCAGTAGATGTTGAAGCAAGGTCGTTTCAAACATAAACTATCGGTTCTGTTGGTACCAGTCTAGGAAATGTCAGGTTGTCGAATAGGAAAAAGAGTGCTGATAACATCGATTTTCATTGCACGCGGTTCATCGATTAAAATTCATTTGGGCTTTCCCAAGGTAATTGATTTGTACACGAGCTTCTCATTCGTGTAACGTTTTTTAAAGAATGGCCAGGAAAGCTTGGCTTTCGCTTGAGTCTACAAATCTTTCTGACTTCACACACACACATGAGTAAGTCGACATTAACCATCACAGTAACGAAGGATGTAGAACAGTTTATTGTAAACACCACTACGCGTTGCTTGAAATGACGGAGTTAGCAGTTTTCTTGACGCCGTTTGAATGAAAGAAACTCTGTATGCGGTTTATAGAAAACTTTTACAGATATAGAATGTTTATTGTCGTCTCAGCATTTTCATATTATTGTCATAATTTTGTTTTGAATTTCGTACAGAAATCACTGGTTACTGTGACAGCTAATGTGAATTTGCTGCAGACTGTTTTATAACCACCACAACACGTTTGTATTCTTTTCATCATAAAGGCAGTAGTTGGCTCTCAATAGAAACGTTCAGAAATTCGCTTAGTTATTCGATTGCTTCACCTAATTTTTATTTGTTTTTGCAACAGGTTATTACGATACACCTGATTTTTGCAAATTGAGACCAATTTGTGTGTGAACTGTGTGGAAGAGAAGAAACTGCTGTAGTTCTTCTAGTATCTTTGAAGTGAGTATACAAAACATTAATCATAATGTTGGTTGCTTATGAGGTAATTTAAAAAAAAATTCGCAAAATTATTTGTCGAAATTTTTGAACTTCAGCAAACAAATATACAAATAAAAGTTATCCATGTCTAGCTTTATGCATTCATGCACAAAACAAAATAAAAAGCAGCATGCATTAAATGTTTTATCAAATGAATGTGGCATTACCAAGAACTTCGGACTTTGTGCTACATTACACACAGCTGACAGAAATTACTAATCTCCTTTATAAATGCTCCTCTATCTTCATTTTCCCGTTAATTTATGCAATCTCAAATACGCAGTTGAAGGTTCTACATTTGTTGCAGGCTTTCCAGGAATCAGTGGTCTGGACCCTGCTTGCATGACTTTGCTATTTTTCAGACACGCATATATATCTCATTTCAAGTAACTAGCCTCCACATAGTCTCCGCATAGAAATGTGACTCAACCAGAAAATTATTTTCAATTAGAAAAAATGAAAGTTGTAATTAATCAACCTCCTTACTTTTGCGGATACCAATTAATTAAGCAGGCAGATATGATTACAGATATTTGGGATTTGTCAGAACCCTTATTTTAATACACATAGTAAATGGCAGCGTAATCAATGTAAATACCGAATTCAGGGATGTCTTGTGAAGATTTCCTTTGTATTTCATTTGTTCATCTGCAGTTTCTTCAGAACGTATAACATTGTAGAACCTGGCAAACAGGGTGAATGAACATACTGAGCAACTCTTGGTTACACGCGCGGTTGTGCAAACCTTCTGCAGCAAGACAGACCGAATGCATTCTTGAATTAAATGTTTATGTGTCACAAAAATTAAAATGCCCCTGTAATGAATTTTGACTGAATTGTGGATATGTGCAGTCGGAATCATGGCTGGGTTAAAGGAACCAAAATGCATTGTGTAACTGATATCTAATTTCTAGCAGATTACATGTACTTAAGTAACTTGAGTAATTCAAGCAAATCAGAAAAATCAACTTTTAGACTTAAAATCAAGCAAGCACATAAAAATCATTTCAATTTTTAAACTACATAATAGGCGGTTCAGACAAAATTCGCATCTGTTGGCCGCGGTTCACTTTAATGGAATGACCTGCCAGTTCCGAGTGACTGACAAAGCGCTTTGCACAAGCAAGAAATCTATTCGCCTCGATGGCTTGTTTTATGTGTCATGATGCATATGGCATTGTGTCTACAGCAACAGACGTAGCTTCCAAAATCTTAAATTTTCTAAGAGCAAACCATTTGAAATATGAATTAATGGTTAAATTACTCAAGTGATAATTAAAGGCTTTCAAGTAAAAAAATTAAGCAATTACATACCTGCAGTGGTGGTCTTTGTATTAGGGAGCCAGAGGCAAGACTGAAAAGTGAGGCCCTCTGATAACCTCATCCTACGATTATGCCGCGAAAGTGATGCTTTTGATTTTGGGAGTTTCAACCAAGAGGTGTCAGAAACGTGATCACAGGGATAAATGGCTTATGGCAGCCAAGCGTTTATAGCGACGCTGCTTTTTGATCCTTCGACGTCCGCTCTTCCAATCATTGTGAAGCAGAATTCACCAGGCATTGGATTATTCACCCGCTAACAGGGAGTGTGAGCTGGGATTAAACCGTTGTGAGACATGCTAGTTTTACCCCGTGGGCGTCCGCAGGGGAGGGCAAAACAGGCATTTGTCCTCCCCTGGAACATGGAACTAAGAAGCAAAATTTATAGAAAACGTGAAATCACCAGTTTAATTGTGATTAGTTCGGTTAATTCTTGCAATGAGAGTTTGTTTGTCGATATGACACTCACACTCCACAAGAGTTAGGTCACTGTTTAGGTAATATGCAGTGATGAGCCTGCAGTTCACTAAATCCGCTTCTTTGCCTGCAGAAGCAGGTTGCGAAACTCGGAAGCGTTTTTTGCGTAAGAATGACATGGCAACAAACTTTCGAAGATGCACTTCAAGTCACGGTGGTGTAGGCGTTTTGCGGCATGTAACTATTGAGCGCACACATCTTGGCAGGAAATGCAGCCAGACAGTGAGTGCTGATAGCGGTGAGGCACTTAGGTTTAAACCAATGGTGGACGAACTGCGTGTCGCGACATATTCACCTTAGAGGGGATACTGGCAGGGAGTCTGCACGATTTGATATCAACCACTACGACAGTGAACCTAAATCGCAACAAAGACACATATTGAGAACGAACGTTTTTCGCGAAAAGGCAATTGCAGACCACAAAGTGGAAGAATAACAAATAAATTGTAAAACTACTGGAGGAATTCCAAGCCAGATTTGACCATTTCGAAGAGTTAAAACCATGTTTAGCAATCCTGTTGTAAATACATTAAATGTTCATGTATCGGTAACGGTGATGGCTGTCGAGTTCGCTAACTGTTTGTTACAAATTCGTCAGCTGTAGAAATAAAATTGACCGAAATGCAAGAAAATCTGGTTCAAAAAAGACTTTAGTCAATGTCATTCTACTTTATATCTGGCGACAGGTTCCAGAAAGTAAATACCCAGAATTCAAAATACCAGTGTATAACTCGTTTCTGTGTCACTTAAAAGCACTAGTGTTTCTGTATGCTTTCGAGGAATCAGTTGACTGCCATCTGCTTTCGTCTTTTTGCGATGATTCAAATTTGCACATATCTCTATTCAGGTATGTACTTTCCACGATGGGTGTAAGCAAGGAATCGATCAGCAAATTTTTAAGAGGAAATCGATTTCACGTAAAATTACGCATCCTCAGTCCTTATTCAAATAGATTCTATTTCTCTGTAATGTAATGAAGTTCGTAAAATCAAACCATGTGGCAACCCTGAAAAATGAACACTTGGGAGAATTATTTTGCACAGCTTTTGCAACGTACTGTCCTGATTTTCGTGGACTACAAAATCAAACAAAAAGTTAATACTGACAATTACTGTACATCATTTAATGTAAAGGTTGCCTTTTTACCGCAATTGTATTGACACTACAAAATACTTTTGGGGCTCACTGGTGTTTTTGGTTTTCTGCGAATAACTCTTCCATTGAACATGTTTGCTCACCACTGGTTTAGACTATGTGTAAAGAGGTACTGCTGCCAACAAAGCGCATTTTATGCAACCAATGCTCCCTCTAAATGTGCGTAAATGCGCAGTACCACCAGACCATTTGCGCAGTGAAATTTCATTCTCACTCTCTTGCAACATTCCAGAACATTGGAGAAGCACGAAAACAAGGATAAGTTATTTGAATTAAATGTGTGGTTTGTTCGTATTTTCATACGATTTTACACTTGTTCTAAAAATTCACAAAGTTTGTAACTCCTTTACAACTCTTCTGACTCAGTCTTAAAACATGCTCACTAAAACAAACATTTGCTCAGTGTAAAGCTTCTTTCAAGGAAAACCATGTATACAACTGTTGCTGCAACACTGGACTTTTTTCGTATACGTCCATTTGCATTGCATCGACAACAGCCTGAAAAAGATAAGCAAAATGTCGACTTTGCCCCCCCTTGGAAAAATATCTGCGGACGCCCATGTTTTACCCTACTGATGAAAGATTGTTATGACAGTGTAATTCTAATCAGTACGAGAGGAATCGCAAATCTGGTTCGTGTGCTTGGATGATAAGCCAATTGGGTGAAGTTACAGTTTGAAGGATTATGACTGAATGCCTCTAAGCCAGAATCCCGCCAGGAAGGCGATGATGCACTCGTGCCCCGCAGATAATGGGCACAGTTAGGCGGCCATTGGGTTGTTTCTAGAGCCGATATCCGACCTTACGCGAACGCGGCAAGAGCCGCCACCTAGTTGGTACATCCTCCTGTTCGATAAGCGGGCTGCTAAACCATTCGCAAATGACATAGTTGAAGATCGGAGTGTTGTTATCACTAGAGCAGATTTTTCACTGCGATTTGTTGCGAGTAAGCCTCAAGATCTGTCGATTTGTCCGCCTGGAGCGCGGGCGCAGGATACAGGCTTAGCCAACCGAGATAAGATCTTTTGATGAAGACTAGAAAGGGGACATGCAGGCTACCCAAGGATACGATCCTGAGAATACTGCATGACTGTCTTAACACAAAATGGACGAGGGTATTCATGATACACAACTTTAATAACACTGAAAGTTGGAAAGACAAGACTAGCAACACATAAAGTTATAACAACATGGCATCGCCACAACTTTAGTTTTTTTTCAGATTTCTCTGTATCCACCATCATTGAATTAGAAAATTTATAGCACACTTTCGCCCTGGAAAATGCTTGGTTTCCTAAATATTTTCACAGTCTGCAAGGGACTCCATAGAACCACTGGCAACAATCAAGCAGATTCAAAACACTAAATTTGTTTTCAATTTCATTCTTATAACTACACTCAAGAACATGGTTCATCTTACAAAAGCATCCAACCTGAGACTTGCTTTGGAAAGCTTGGAGGCTGGATGAATCAAAGCCGCCCTGTTCTTGCATTGAAAGTAGTTGTTTGAAAAATGTGCAAAAGTAACAAAAAATCATCATCTACCTTTTTGCAAACATTGTTGCACTATGATAAGAAACTTAATTTTCGACAGTAAAAAGAATTACCATTTTGTGTAAATTTTTGCTCTTCATTGATGGTTATTTTTCAGAACTTTATGGAACAAATTTGAATCCACAGTTTCGGAAGTTGTTTTGAAGCTTTTCTTTATTTACACATGATAGAGGCAGGTGGGGACCTTTTGAAAGCAGAGTATTTGCACATTACAGTGGTTGGTGCGGGCGCCTTTAGAGTACCTACACTACAGATTGCAGTTAATGTTGGGGTCACTTTTAAAGAAAGACACTTACACAATGCAATTGCTCTTGGTGACCGATATCAAGCCAGATTAGTTATACATTGCAGCTCCTGATGGGGGCATCTTTGAAAGCAAGGCACTTACACACTGCAGTGCTTCTTGGGGCTCCTTTGAAAGCAGAGTACGTTTCCATTGCAGCTGCTGTTTAAAGCCTCTCAAAAGCAGAGTACTTACGCATTACAGTGGTTGTTGGGGGTAGTTTATAAAGCAGAGTGCTTACTACTGTATATGATCAGCCTCTGGGTGTATTACATATGTGGGAATATGTTTTTCACCTAAACTGAGGAAACTTTACGCGCGAAACACCTCGAGGGGGCCCTAATAGAGGGCCCGAGGCAAGTTCCTCGCTCGCCTCGCCTGAAACACACCACTGCTTACTTGAAGTCAGTTCTCGTCAGAATCCTCGTAGAGCTATGAAAGCGCACTGGAGGCAGATCGGTCGAAAGCTTTATTTATGTTCTTTACCAGGATTTTTGTTTCACATTCAAAACTTTTCAATTTGACCAAAAAAAAACGCTTCGACTGCCTGAAAGTTTATAGAAGTGAAATGACAATTAGCTAATCAATTCGCTTTCACTTTGCAATGCTAAATAGTTGTCATATCGCAAAGTTTGTTTCTTGATCATTAACCTTATACTTCTGTGTCCATTTTATGCACAAATGCATTTCTAAGTTTCAAATTAGCTTCAATTTCCAAATATCACTTTGTAGAATACTCCGCAGCATCTATAGTAGTAAATCGTCAGACTCTTTACGTTTCAAATCAGTTTGTGTATTTTTTCCAGTAGATTCACACCATGTATCATCTTAATAAGAATTGGAAGCAAATAGAAACAAATGATAACCATTCATGCTGTTTTGAAACATTTGCCTAAATCTCTTTCAAAGCTTCCGACTTGTAAATCCTACTCCCAAAAAGCCTTGTTCACTTTGGGCCTCATTTTGCAAACTTCAAAAGGTACAGTGTTCATTTTTATACATTTCTTAGGATCTTGATTCATTCATTATTTAACACCCGATTTTACCCCTCGGGAAGGTCGTGGGAGCAGCGGACGTAGGAGGACTCCACATACCTCAAATCTTTCAATACTTTCTGGAACATTCTGGACAATCCATCGCAGCTGAGATCTCTCCATTAGGAGATGAACTGGCTCGACATTCGCAGATTTGCGAAATTCACTGCTGCGCACTTGGTCGTGAAGTTTCATACCGTGAACTTTTCGCAAAAATCCTCTATCAGCCGCTTGTACTTCAAATAGCACTCTTTCAGTCAATACCTATAAGTCATGAACATACTTCACGTGACGATTGGAATAAAGACAGATTAATAAATGTTCGAATACGCAAATTTTGAGTGCGTTTTTTTTTCATCTTTTTTTATCCGATTCGCATAACAAAATGAGGCATTACATCTGACAATAATACTTGGTTACACTAAAGTGTTTCGTTAGTATTAAAATATAATCTCCTAAACCAAATAACGCATGGATATATTGAAAGAAGCATTTTTTACTATTGCAGTAAGTACTAAACTGAACAAGCAACGGTAGTCATTTTAGAAAACCTTTGGCGTTCGTGGATACTTTTTCATAACCAGACAATCATCTAAAGCACTATTTGAGCAGTGCAAGAGTTAAACACCTTGCGGGGAGGTTTCGAAAAATTTTTTGGAAAAATGTGATTCATTTGTTGTTGCTGTATCAAATGTCCAAGAAAGTGTTAAAAATCCTGCACAGAATTTCGAAAGCTTATACAGCGGATGCATTTAAATGTTTTCTGCATTCGTACCGTGTGATTTCAAGGAATATCCTATTCTGACTGAATGTAAAACACTTGTTTGAGAACAGCCTATCCGTTGACATGATAACCTGCTAACTTACATCATGGTATTTGGTCGCTGTTTCCGGTTGCGCATGTGACCCCTCAACACTCTTGTTCATTAACGCTACACCGAAACGTTTAACATCAGGTAGATCTGACGACTTCACAAGTATATTGAAGATGATTTTGTTTCGTATCTGACTGCACTAAAACGAGGCAATCTCACTTTGGGTGCTACTGAAGAGTAATTAACGGACGAAGTGTTGAGAGCCTTTATTTCGCATTGCATTTCCTTGGCGACTTCAGGACCTCAGGTTGCTTAGTTGGGAAACTGACCTGTGCTCCTGCAATAAACTGGTTGACCCTTAAACTAATAGGGATCTCTGCGGAACCGTACTCGACCGACGAACCTGACATTCAGTTCCGCAACATAACGCACCGTACACTTACTCTGGTTTCAATCAGCGGTTTGTCTGGAATCCTAGGTTATATTACTACGTTTTTCACAAACCACCGGCTAAATTACTTACAAACATTTGTGATTAGAGTAAACAACGTAAATATCTTGCAATAACCATTCTATTATAGGATAACCGTCGATGGAACAAAATCAAGATGCCATGTCAAAAAAGTGCTTTGGAAAAATGTTGTAATGTATAAATAAGAAATGTACTGCCATGCCTTTAGCAATTATTTCATTTTCTGCAAATAGAAGCTTTTAGTACTTTGTTACAAAAAAAAGATTTATTCAAACAATTGACAACAATATTTAAGAAAACCAAGTTTTTTCCGCTGTGCCTTCGATAATTGTCACACACGCTAACATTAACGCGACAAGAAATTTGCGTTAGCCTTGTTATGGAAGGAAACTATTTTATACGCAATTCAAGGCAAACGTGCTCCAAAACATTAGTGATACCAAGAGAATAGTAAGCCTTTTGTCATAAATTTCGGAAAAGACAGCTTGTCCAGTATTGTCCACGTTACCGCAACGGCGTCGGTGCTCAAATGTGCCAACAGTTTCGCCAGGGCTAAAGTTGCTCACATAGTCCTTTCAAGCATCCGTCAGGCAACTAAAACATGGCCTAAAAAGTACTATAAAATCTCTTAAGAATGTTGAGTGATAATCGGTGATATCACGCAAGAATCTCTTCTACTGTAGTGAATTAAAACAAGAAATGCTAAAAGTAAAACGTGGCTGAAGTTCATTTGCAACTTGAATGAATGTTGTTTGATCAAACTGTTCATACATACATATTGTTTGAACAAATCTACAACATACGATTTTTACAGGCTTTGCTTAAGACCAGCAGAAAGTACTTTAATTTGAAAATGCGGTTTTGAAATTTCACACAACAAAATAGTGCATAGATATTCTGTGGGCAAGTTCACAAAATGCTTTGCAGCTATTACGCTTTCTCAATATTTATAAGGCGAGCTTCACGCAAATAACCGACCAATCTACGTTTGGAATGTTGAGCTCGTTCCAAGCTGTCGCTGGTTATTCAGGTAATATTGCCTCTGAAGCTATATCGTGTACATAGGTCTCCAAATCGAAAAGACATGTAACACAAAAATCCTTAAAAATCTGACGAAAGACGCTAAAATCAAATAGCACTTAAATTTTGCGAAAACAATGAAATGACCAAGAGCAGCATAATTATTGCAAAGAATATATTTCGACAGATAAATTGCGAACGTTAACTTCACCGAATGGGTATGTTTTTTGCTGAAAATCCTGTGATCTCTGAAATATCAGCGGTGTGATCTGCAGTATTTAACTCAACATCGTCTGCATCTTACGTTGCAGTAACCATGAAGGAACTGAAGGAAATGAAGACATCGTCACACGCCCATCCAAAGAAGAAAACTGCTGAATCATCAGAATGCAACTGTATCATCTTGTAAAGCATTCAGACTTTCATAAGCTTGAATTCCGTTGTGGAAAATATAGACTCTGATTTTATTGCTTGTGTGAAGTCATACGTGTACAGTTTTTGATTAAATAATATGTCAGAAATTGCGACTTTGTTGCATTATCTGTGTTGTTCCAGAATCCTGTCTCCACGCTAGCAATTTTACCAATTTCAACACGCTTTATTTCTTCTTCGACATATAAAACAGTTTCGTTTGCCTTGGTTATTTCACTTAGGAAATAAACCTTGACATCATCTGAAGTGTTTACTACCCCAAAAATAATCTTTCTGGTAAGTGGCAAACTGTTTTCCTAGTTCAATGTTTACTTTAGTGTAGTTTTGCAGATCTTGTCGCATTGCTTTCATTGATGTAACCACCAACACAAAGTCATCAAGGAATTAAAACATCCACAAAAGTTTTCTGGATTTTCATTTTCATGAGCATCATTAGCAAACGCCTTTGAACATTTTTCTGTTAACAAAATTATAATTTCTTGTTGTTTGTGAGTTTGTTATGTCATTGCAGGCATTTTCCGAAGATTAAACAACTGTGCCAACGAAACATGGTCTGTCGCTTTGGTTACAAAGGCGTTTTTTTTACACTTTGTGTTGTTTTATTTAAAAATCAAAATAACCTAATGCATTTGCTTCTAACCATATTTGGAAAAACGCAGTGTGACTGTCCTTGCCTATTCCCTACGATCGCTTTTTTACTTGAATGAACTAATTTACTTTGTTGAACATCGTTACATAATTTGCCATCTTGATATTTTAATTTAACTTTTCAATTTCATATATCTTGACATTGAAGTCAAATTTCCAAATCAAATACCAACTTTGCAAACAACTTTTTTCAATGCATGTATCTTGTGTTATTGCCACTCTTCATAAAATGTCTTGTTTCATCAAGTGTAATACTGAAAAACGTTTGTGCATTAGTTTCATTTATGAATATCATCAGGCAGGAGTGGCCAATTAGCGGCACGCGGGCCACACGTATCCCTCAACATCATTTTCAGTGACCCGCGAAAACATTCAGGAAAAATCTTCAAATCTGAAATTTCGTCGAACTTAACATCGCAAATGTTAGTGCTGAGGCTTATTTGAAAAGAAACTTTTGTCTATTTCCATTGAAACAGAGATTGGCAACCACCGGGCAGCAATCCGGTGCCGGGGTGCCGGCCCATGGGGAATTTGTTACTGGGCCGTGCAGAACCAAGTCACAACTGCTCCATAAATCGCAATTTTTTTGCCTCTCTGTGGAAAATCCCACATTTGGGCTAAGGTTTGGCTTCATGATTCCAAGGCTGTTTGCGATGTTAAGCTGGCACAGGAAAAATTCATTTTCAATAATTAGGAATTTGTGCGGTAAAAACTACCCCAAAACAAGAATTTTTCAAGTTTTCTCCAAAAACACACTGTCCGTTCTAGAAGTTCGTTTTCAAGTTCGTTTTCAAAAACACTTTTGTGACGCTTGAGTAATCACGTTTCACATACAACTAAAATCACGTGAGAGCTTGTCTGAATAATAAGACCTAACGCGTTCCGCAGTGCGAAAACGGTTGCCGACCCTGCATTAGAAGACATGGCCCTCCTATAAACGCAGCCTTCTCAAAGTGGCCCCCGAGCAAATTAATTGCTCACCCCCGGTCTACTGTTTGCTAATCGCCCGTCAAACCTTAACAGTCGTGGTTTCGTCAGATTGGAACACACTGAAGGCTGAAAAATAGACACTCTCATCCCCTATCAGTATTGCTGAGGAACACAAACTCAACCCAAAGATCGCTGGTAAAATCATTCATGTGACTTCTGGAGAAAAACCCAGCGTAAAGGAATTCACTTATCAAGCTTTTGCTGAAAAAATGTCAAAAAAACAAAAAACATTCTGATGCCATATTTTTTCTTGAAAAATGAAACAATCAGACAATCAGAAAATGGAGTAACGAGGAACAACCTGAAGACCGCTACTTCACGAAATGTTTGTGTTGGTGACAATGTACTGAACCAGAAGAGCATGCAAAATCAGTTTCACACAATGAAAGATACATATCACCAACAATTCGACAGAATGAAGTCATGTCCTGCTTTGAAAGAAGACTTCGTGACGCCAAAAGTGCAACAATGCAGGCATGTTCGCTGCGATGTTTGATGAAATTCTGAAGATTTGTGTGCGGTGCTTCTGTGAAAACGAGATAAATCAAGACTTTCTTTAATTTGTTCAGTCCCTGCTAAATTGACCTGCAAACACAAGAACCGTTGTTGTCCTTGCGCAAAATGGGCAATTTTTGTTTATTCGCTTATACTAACTAACGGACAGGTTTAGACGCGCGCGGGGGTTTTGTACAACTTATAAAGTTTTCTCAAGCTCAACTGATCAGAAAAATACAACTTGTTGCTTTTGGAATATTTTTATATTAAACATAACAGAAGCGCTTTCCCAAACACAAATGTGGTAAGCGCTCTTGACAAATGAACGAAAAGGCAAAGAAAATACAAATAGTCTGCCAGTAGACGTCATTGGTGGTCCGTTTAAGGTTTGAATCGAATCGAAGCTAACTTCAGGCTTGTGGTTCTATCTGCAATAAACGTAAATTAGGTCGAGACATGAAATTCTACACAATATTAATGCTCAGGTGTGCTTTACAAGAAATTGCATGCAAACGCTTAGCACCTTCCCTAGGGGTGTACCTATAAATGCGTATTTCTAATCCTACACCAACAGCTGTCTCCTGAAGCACGAACTCCTGTTTGCACAGCGGGGTGCCAGAGATTGCTCATAGACAAGCTCTAAATCACTTAAATTTCACCATTGGTATTCCTAGCCAAAATGGCCAATAAAAGTAACCGTGGCCAAAATGAACAAGCATTCAACGTTGGTAGACTTGGTCAAAAATGCCAATAAAAACCAAACCTTTCACCACTGGTAGATTTGGACAAAAATGCCAGTAAAAAACACAACTTTCACCGTTAGTAGACTTTGACAAGAATTCCAACAAAACAAGACTTTCACTGTTGGCAGGCTTGGACAAAAATGTCAATAAAAACTAAAACTTTCGCCGTTGGTAGACAAGGACAAAAATCCCAATAAAAAACAAAACTTTCGCCGTTGGTAACGTTGGCACCACACAGCAAAATGTCAGACGTTCATTGAAAAAGCTGCTTTGGCATTTGATTGTCTCAAACTTCATGTCCTCAATAAAATGATCGACCTTTCACAACAAGGAACAAGCCTTTTTATGTTTGCATCGAGTTCTAGAAACTTACCTTAGGAAAAGAGAAGTAAAGGGTTCATCATGTCGTCAGTAAAATGATTTGACATTTTACTACAAGTGCACGCAGGAGTTGCAGGCTCTAGTTCTAACTGGAAAGCAGGACTCTAACAAATGCAACTCCAAAAATCTCTAGAACAGTACCAAAAAATCCCTGAAAATCACTAAATCTGTGGTGGTGCAGCATAAAATCGTAGTGTCAATGATAATTCAAATGTAACCAAATATGATTTGCAAAATAAACTGAAACAGTTCATTTCACCCATTTTCATACTTTTCCGAAAATCCCTAAATCCCTAAAAAATCCCTAAAAAGGATCAAAATTACCAATCTAGTGACAAAATCTCTAAAAGTGAGAGCACTGCGGGAAATTCAAAACCGCTTTCTTTCCTCTGACGTAACAAGCGTCATACATTCTCTTGCCTGTTTCTCAATGAAATCCACGAGTTGAACAGAACAAATTCCCGCCAAATTGATCTACGTCGTCAGTGCTTGCACACGTGTGATCTACTCACCTGCTGGCTTCCGTAAAAGATTGCTGGCGTGACTTACCAGCTCACCTGTATGCACAAACTCCTTTTGCCCAAATTGGCCAAGGTTACTTTGAGGAGCTTAGTGTAGGAATTTTGTTTCACCGCAGGTGACCATGGGTCAATTTGGGCAAATTGTCGTTCCCCATCGAAAACTACAAAACTTCTGCAGATTGCGATAGGACTGCCCGAAAGAGCGTCTAAAACGCAGCTACCGAATGAACCAGCTTTCTACGTTAACATTAATTTTTTATAATTAAGTTGAATAACGGTGTGCCCACTTTGGGCAAAGGTTACCTGAACAGGGTTTATACTAAGACCGCCAAAATTTCGTCAAGAGCGCAACCGGCGCGGGTTTGGATTTTGACCCCTGATCGGGAAACAGCAAGGTTATCTGTTCAAATTCGTTTTGCTGTCTTGTTAAAATTGACAAAAACTCGGGGTGCTGTAAACCGTTCCACATCGAAGTGTCATTTCTTGTATGAAATCTTCATATCACATTATTTACCTTAGTTTATCATGCAAGAGAAGTTTGTGATGACGAGTCTAAGCTTGCGCAGTTGTAATGCTACTCAAGCTATTGAAAGGAACTGTCACACATGTATTTCCAACAGGACGTTTTCTATTACACAGAGAAAATAACATCAAAACACAAAATCTTGACAAAGAGATGAACAATTTTTGAACGCTTGGGAGTTCTGTGCATACACATTGAGTGATCACTTAATGTTGCAGCCTGCAAGCCGGCTTGTGGAGTCGAACAGTTTACACACCTGCCGCATACCATTTTGCTGCAACGATGGCAATATTTGGCTGTTTTGTTTTGCGAAAAGTTCGTTGCAATTTGACTCTTTGCAGAATCTTGAATTCTATTTGAATAAGGACTGAGGATGGGTAAGTTTACGTGAAATCGATTTCCTTTTAAAAATTTGCTCTTGAATTCTATCTTGAATTCTATTTGAATAAGGACTGAGGATGCGTAATTTTACGTGAAATTGATTTCCCATTAAAACTTTGCTGATCGATTCCTTGCTTACACCTACCGTGGAAAGTGCACACTTGAATAGAGATAGGTGCAAGTTTGAATCATCACAAAAAGACGACAGCAGATGGCAGTCGACTGATTCCTCGAAAGCATACAGAAACACTAGTGCTTTTCAGTGTTCTTCCGTTCAGGTGCAGTATTCCCTCTTATGCCTGGAATCATTGGCGAATGGTGCGCTTGTGGAGCACAAGACATCTTACTGTTCATGCATTCCTGTCGAAGTTCAGTAGACAATTTGAAGATGTCTTTTCGTGAAATTTTCTTGTTTTTTCACATTTTGCAAAAACGAAAGCATTGATACAGGCAAAATCCAAGATGTTGTGAAAAACAGCAACTGGCCATCGACGAGTATCCGCTTTGACCGAGTGCAGCCGAGCCATCTGGTTTGCACCGTCTACACCACATTTAGTAGCACAATTTCTGGCTTTTTTTCTCATGCATAGAAACACTCGCTGAGAAACGTACGGAACTGATGATACGTCCTTTTTAGGCTGGCATTGGTAAACAGTTAGAGTTGCACGTTCACCAGTTTTGAAAAGTTTGCTTGAAAAAAACTGCTGCATTGTTTTGCCCAAGGTGGAACTCTCCTAGCCTTGTGCACCGTGCCAACGATGCTAGGTATCTTTTTCACAGCTCTGTTGTTAATTGCAAGGATGTGAATAAGCTATCTGTCGTCACATTTCTTCCTGTTCCCAAATATGTTTCTATCAGTTGCAAAACAACTCTATCCGGCGCAGTTCATCTTTTCCGAGATAAAGCAGATCATTCACAACGTACTTTGTCTCAACATCTTCAGCCAACCAAAACTTGATTCCGAATTTTTCTGGCTGGCTTGCAATGTAATGGGTAAATCTACATCGCGCTTTCGTCGGAAACAAACGCTCATCTACGGTGATATTGGCGACCGGTTTGTCACAAGCTATGCTATTAGAAATGGAAGCGTTCTCAGCCTTTGATATCAATGAAAATTTGTCGTATTGAAAGTTTACTGATCTGGTTGAGCGCAAGGCGAATCGCAAAAATATAAGAATTTCTCGAAAACGGTTTGTGCACATGGTCTGTTGAAAAAAAACAAAATATCCCACTTTTTATCCCAGGACATTTCAGAATAAACATTCATACCACCATACACACCACGCACATAGAGCAATGCAATAAATGCCTGCAGATCAAACAAAGAAACTTACAAGAATCATTTTTCAGAACTTCTTGAGCTTCAGTTTCAGTACACGTTTGGACAGTGAGTGAGCACCTTCTTACCATGCAATAATTGAAAAGCACAGAGTGGAGAGTCTGTCATCCGTTTTGCATAGTGAGCTTGGCCAGGTTGCTCTATCAAGACATTTTGAACAGATTGGTTTTATGCCTCGTTAGAGCCGAAATCGATTAGATTCCATTTTGTTCCATCTTTGGCAGCTTCTTCCTGCACTTCGACATCTGATTACTGGAGCAGGTTCGGAAGACATGTCCTCTGATCCACTCGCAACCCTTTCAACCTGCTCATCTTCAGACGTCAAAAACGCCAAAGGGTTTTCACATATTAACTCACGATCGCTCTCATCACCTGAACCATCTTCATTTATTGTCATCATCCGTGGAATTTCTTTTTGAGCTCAAAACTGTTTTGGTCTTATCGACATGATGATCATATACATGGGCGCAATTATGTGGGGGATCCGGGGGCGTGCCCCCTATTTTTTAGATAGTGGGGATATATTATGCTATGCCCCTCACATTTTTCTCTTTGGGTTTCGTAATACATTAGTTTCGCACCAAGCTGTTCCCCTCACATTTTACAACAAAACTGGGCTCATGACTATATATGCTAGTACATGAGACTTGCGTAATAACTGTCCACCAGTGGAGTAGTTTTCACTTTAAAGTGAATGTAAATTTCCAATAGGAAGCGAAAAACGACAGTGTGAAGCTCAACCAACTGTGGACCGAGTAATGTGTCAACTGGACAGCTGTTACAGTAGTCTCATACACAGTTGTTGCACAGCTATTAGTCCCTGTGTGGAAACTCTCTGTCGCGGGTACGTAGCTTTGAGTAGAACCTTTAAAGGTTACTTACTAGAAAAGTGAGCAAAGTCAAAACTACCCTTCTGACGGTTCAAGGGAACGGTTATCACATACATTCATTGATGAAAATTATTTCTTTCAAATTTTGAGGTGTTGTGTTAGACTTGTATTTAGAAAATATCACGAAGTTTCACTGCGCTTGCTTTTTACAAACAATTTTATATACATTAAAAAACGCGGTCAAAACTCGGAGGTTCTAAAGCAAACTGACTCGACCACACAGTGAGACCTATATCTTGAAAAGCTGCAAGAATATGTCAATAACGGCGCAACAAATTTTATGGGTCATCTTAGTGGTGTTCAAAAACTCATTCAACAAATTTATCAAAAAAGGGCCATATGCATTGCAAATCCCAGTGTCAAAATCTTGTCCTGGTAACAAGCTGTTCTAGTGTGCAATCCGTTTCCACTTTCAAGGAAAGTCTGAAAAATCTTACTTGGTTGATCGCCTTGTCTCTCAGAAGAAAACAGTTTGTTCATGAGCAAGATTTTTGCAATGCAGACACCTTGAAGTTGAAGTACTGGAGCATGATTAAGGTAACATGAAAGCGGTTTCTAAGATGCAGTGTTCACATGGTTTTTCCGATACCCGCTGGGGACGGATGTTCAGTTGCCTTAGTGTCTTGTTAACAAAATAAGATGAATGCGATGCTCTTGTCTACGATAGACAAATCAACAGGGGACACTCACAAGAAAGCTGCAGATTTTGCCAAATGCACGAAAAGGTTTGAGTTTGTTATCGTGGCAGTGATCACACAACACATCGTAGGTTGTGTGAAAGCAGTATTCTTGGAATTACGAAAATCAACAGTAGCTATGATCCCTTTGAGACACAGACTGAAGCTAATCGCACAGAGATTGTCATCAGCAAACAAAGAACTGAAATTATACACAGTGTTGGCGTTTATACAAGCGTGCTGTGGCCACTGGGAAAATGCAACGTCACTCCAAAGAAAACACACTCAACGCCTCTAGGCGCCAAAATCTTAGAACAAATGATGAACGTGATTCCGCTGAAGCATACCTCTGAAGGAATGTGGTTTACCAATTTGTTGATCACATCACTAGCAAAATGGAGCGACATTTCCCACATGGAGAAATCTCTAACCTTAATTTTTCTTATTTCATGTCTTACAACATTCATAAATTGGACAACACTGTGCTCGGGTCAGTGGAAGAATACTTTCATCTCCCATGGAAGGGTTCCCCGATGCAAGAATGTGAAATATTGAGGCAAAATCGAGATAAATTTGACGATCATGAGAAAAATTTCAACATATTAGCAGTGAAGATTGCAGCGGAAAACTGCGAATTCTATCCAAACACAAACTACATGTTGAATAAATCTCTTTACCGTAACAGTCAGCTCATGCTGCTTTGAACACTCCTCTGCTTTGAAACGGCTCAAGACTTGGCTCGGGAACTCAAACTCACAAAAATGGCTCAATTGCCTGGATTTATTGAATATACATCGATGTGAACCGACACAAAATTATCAAGGAGATTCCTGCATTCCTGGCACATGAGGATTGTGTTTGTTGTTATTTTTTTCTACTGTACGTGTTTTGCACTGTGTTCTGTGGAGTATTTTGTACATTTTTTGCAATTGCAAACTACAAGCCTGATCTGACACAGTTTCGGTTTCCATTAAATTTTCTGANCCTAGATTAAATAGGGCATGATGTTAGGTTTACGTAAACTATACCTAATCAGGAACGAANTTAACATATTCGCCTCGGTATAATTTNACCTTCTCAAGGTCCGCGCTGTTGCTATGATTTTCGGTAAATTAGTTTTTTCCATTTGTTGATTTTGTCCACAACGNTAGGAAATTTTTTTGAAGTTCTGTTCCCCAACGAACTACTGAGTAATGAACATTACAGACACAAATATCATTTATGTTTTCTACTTCATTCTGCAGTACATACAATCCTAACATCTGTCCATGATTATCTGGGGCATTCAACGGTCTTATGAGGTTCAGATAAACTTCGTTTAAGAACCAATTAACGAAATTATTAACAAAATATAAAATCCTCGTGGTCCAAACATATACCTTAAACAAATGTATTTATGGCAAAACAATGAGAATTTTTGTTTTTTGTCGAGCCAGTGCAATGGCTTTCAGGATGTTCAAAACATGCTGATTTTTGGCCAAAACTTGCCTAACTATTACGAGACAAAACCGGATAAATTGGGATTTGAAGATTTTTTACAGATCGCAATAATGCCAGCGGTATCACCCCGTGATGTCAAGCTGCTCCACAAAAATTCTGCCCAACATCTGTAAACATAACTATTGTAGAAGACTTACTGTATGCATGTTTTTCGATTGTTCGATTAGCACCCTAGCACAGTCATGACTGAAAACGTCCTAGTCATGGCGTTGAAGGGTTATTTTTTGTGAATTACACTTGATATCGCCTTATCGACAAAAGTTGATTGTTCATCATAAATATATTTTCAGAAAGTCACTGTAAGGTGTTGCAAGCATTTGAGCTTCAAGGTAGCCTTGAAATGTTGTCAAATGCAACAAACTCATTCTGTTCAAGACAAAGAATGTCTTTCACAAGATATCTGCAACGAGCTTCAAAGTTGCATTTGGTCAGTCTGTCTACTTGTAACTCATCGCAGCTGTATGCAACGGAGCTAAACACCGCAGCAACCGTGTTGACGCCAATCACGCGAGTGCTCTTTGTTAGTATCATATGACTATGCTTGTTTTTCACCAAATAATCGTTTTAGCGCCATAAGTGCATTCTTACCTAAAACCACATCTCTATCTTCGTGTTCTTTCATGTACAGTATTTGTGTGTCCTCGGTACTGCAATGCATGGTTTAGTGTACTGCGTTGCGTTTGTGTGTAAAGACGTTATAGATTATACCGAATAATGATAGAGTTATTTTCACGATCGTTTGAACAGTGTTACGGAAATCTCACCGTTAAGATTTTTTGCTTTCCTTAGTATCATTCTATAAATGAAAATAGCTCTGTTACGTATATTAGCGCACGATTACCTAACTACACCATATTCTAAACTTTATCTACTCGGAATTAGTATGATTTTCAAACAAAATATAGTTCGTTTTTTAATTTANGGTTGTCAAACGCAAGTGGTAATAAAAGCACAAACGTATTGACATCAAAAAAATGCGTGGATACCAGCAAAGTGAAGNGCGATACAATTTCAAAATGCAAAACGAAAAGCATAACCATGAGCCACATTGTTGAAAGTGCACTCTTAAAGAGCAATACAAAGGAGAAATCCTTGTATATTTTGTTTCAGGAAATGAAAGCTTATTTCAGGGGAGTAAGTAACAGAGGTAGCTTTCCCTCCATTGGAATTAACTCTTAACTGCTCTAAAGCTAACCTTACTCAATGTTTGTACATTTTTGTAATTCTTTAGCTGGGACTTCAGTTCAACACAGTGGTGGACGACAGTTTATCGTGGCAAACCAAAACGATTAATTTCAAAAATATGTGTAACTGCATCTTCATACTGACGATCTTACAGAGAGCATGACTTAAAAGCAATGAAAAAACATTATCAACTACACCAACGGTGAAAAGCATCCATTACCGCTAGGCACAAGCAGATCAAAGCGTGCGAAAGAATGAGAAAATTTTTCGTTTTTTTGCTATTCTCTCCTCAAGGTTTGTCGTGTTATTTACTGTAAACTGGTGAACACGCGTCTTGCTTACGCTATTTGGTGTAGGGTAACAAATGTGTGTGTAAGGTCCCTGCCTATGGAAAATAATACTTTCCCAGCAAAGAATCAGACAACTTTGGAAAAGTTTTGTTGAAGTTCTTTTCCTCAACTAACTGCTGAGTAATCAACAACAGAGTCACTAACATTATTCTGGATTTCTCATTTGCTATGCAAAGTATACAGTCTTTTCGTTTGTCCATGATTATCTTGGTAATCTTGTAATGATCTTATCAACAGTTTTTAAAAAACAAATAAAGATGCGCAAGATTGAGTGGTATAAAACAACTCTCTAGATTTTTTACCACTTCATGAAAATTTTCAAATCCCCACATACGCTAAGTTGGAACATTTACTATAAAAAATATACATTCTTGTGTAAAAATAAAATATGAATCTTGGTATGACATAGCACGTTTCTACTGTGCCTCACACAACTAATACCCTTTTTCCAGTATTTTGGTTCTTCTTCGATTTCGTATGGTTGCATTTTGCCTATTTTTCAATTGATTACCCTGCGTTTGTGTACAGTGGGATTTTGTTGAAATAGCCAAACTTTTCTCGAAAAATGATTTAAGTTGACAGCAAATATCCGAACTAAAAACGAATGCAGTTGTGCCTGATTTACGCATTCATAGCACAACATAGATGGGAATGCTTGAAGGGTGATATGAATGAAGTCCTAAAATTTAAAATCAACAACATTGATAAAAACATCAAAACCATAAACAATACACAAGTTCTTCTTGCGTGTATCAGTGTGCAAGATTCGATTCACTGAGAAGAGTATTGGTCATGGGAGATAGTTCCATTTTCATTTTGCTCCTTATAGTCAGTTCTAGGCTGTTCTTCCGCTTCTTCTTTGTCTTCAACGTATGGTTCCTCTTCAAATTGTTCTTTGTCTTCAATGTATGATTCCTCTTCGAGTTGTTCTTTGTCTTCAACGCATGAATCATCTTCGGGTTGTTCTTTGTTTTCAGTCTGATCTTGTTCTTGAAAGCGGTCCATCGTGGCTGCGTTTGAAACGGGTTTCCAATCTGAATAACACAATTGGGAGCAAGAATTACAACAAGATGTGGTTTGGAATGGAATCCATAGTTTAGGCCATCACACAAATGATTCGAAAATGAATCAACCGCGATTATTTTCTGATGAATAACCACAGACGTATTGAATGACTTTAAACTTCAAATTTTGATATATTCATTGTTCCAATATTTTCACTCCCAGATCCCAGGCGTACTATTGTGCAAGTGTCGCAGACAAGGCTTTACAAGTAATTCACCTTGTGTGCGAAAAAGTGCGCAATCAGGAAATCAGTAATGACTTGAATACCGAGCTACTCCACCAAAGACAGAGAGAGAAAAATTCAAGTTGCTGTGGTTCGGCCACGCTGCAAGAATACCTTCAAAAAGCTACTAAGGCAAGTTTTACTGGCAACAGCCACATGAAAAGAGACAAGTGGCACGACTGCATTGTCCATGAAGCTCGGTCGCACTTGTTGTCTAGCCTCCAGAAGTATCGGGAATTGCTGAAACCCTAAGATATTTTGAGACCCATAGGGCTTCTGCTTTCGCCCATCCTGTATGAAACAGCAGATTTGTAAATGAAGGAGTGAACATAAAAAAGCCAACAAACAAATAATCGTCATGCAATCATTCAATCAATGCCCTTGCGTTTGAAGTTAGCCACCCATACTAAGAGATTGTTAACATTTACCAATATCAAAGACTAGCGTAACCTTTGTCTAACGAGAAGCTGGTTTGCATTGAAAATATTCCGTTTCAAGCGACAAGCAAGATAGCTTTTGAAGTGGTTGCTACTCTAAATACTGAACCATGCAAATCAATATTTAAATAACGCGCTTTTCGTATTTGAATAAGTTGAAATGTCATAGCTTAAAATAAAAAATGGTGAATTGTAAAAACTACAAATCACTGCGAATATAATGTAAAATCTCTGAGGCCTAAAATAGCATTGTCTCCTTACCGGGGACATCGATTTTTTGATTAATAACGGACAACACTTACCTTAAGACGAGAGATGTTTTAAAACGTTTGTTATCTTAAATTGTCTGCCTCGAGGTTGACAGCTTTCTGATTGAAACACACCCCGCGTAGAGAAACCTGTATTGCTTGGGTTTGTGCTAAAATTAGCAACTTTTAATGGGTAAAAGATATAATACCAACTAGTCACAAGTTTGTGCGCTTTTGCAGTGCAGACGATTTTCATTTCAGACCTGACGAAGTTTTTGAGTTCCTGCTGCCTTGTTTTTTTGCGCGGATGTTTTCAACGAATGAAGACATACAGTAGGCTTTCAAGAAATTCCGAAAACCACAGATATACCTGCATGCGAAATGGAGAAAAGAATTTTTCATCGATTCAAGTTCTGACGTATTGAGAGCCTGTTCGATTTCGAACATTTTAAGCCGAAAACGCAGCAGCAAAACAATGAATACAAATGCAGTTGCGTATCTTCGTTTTGTTTTGTGCTAACAAGATTTCCTGTTTATATGTCATTAGCAGTAGTTTATTTACGATAAAAGGAGGAAATGTATTCACATTTGCCAGGAAAACGAAAGGACCAGAACGGTTTTCATGGCTCGTATAAGTTCATTATATGGTATATTTAGATAATTTAGAGCAGTTTTTGGCACAGAGCCCCATGAACCAAATGCATATTGAAGGTAGCTATAAATTTAAAAAAGTGAACTGACTTTTAATGCAGAAGAAGTCAGATAGTGTCCTGTCATGTAATTAATTCCAAGTCTTCGTTCTAATTTATCCTTTAGTTTGGTCATGTGCCGGGACAAAGACGATTTATCACCTAGAATTAATCCCAACCACTTTGTGCAATTGGTGTGAGGAATGTGATTGATGCCGATACAAGTTACAGGCAAAAACCTGAGATTGACAAAAAGTTCTGCGGATTTATTTTATAGTGAGCAAAATTAAGTCCCTTTCATAAAAATAATAACTTCCACTTGCAATTACACGCAGAAGTGTCAGCTTCACTCAGTTTTCCTAAGTATTGCGCTCAGCAAATGTCTGCAGACGGCCCACATTTTCATAATACGGTATGTTCCTTCAATTACGCAGCCTTTGCGATAATACTTGCTCGCGATAAACGCTTTTTAATCCAAAGATTACTGCAGTCTAAAAAAAAGTAATCTCGGTTGAATTATTCCCAGAGCAATAAAAAACTACCTCACAAACACATTGCTTACGCTACACTCAAAAAGCGCTAGGAAGACGCATGTTCATCAGTTTACAGTAAATAATACGACAAACGTTAAGAAAGCACGCTGAGGCACTTTACATGAGAATTGCGAGTAATGAATCGGTCTTCTCTTTGTTTCACACGCTTGGATCTGCTCCTACCTAACGGTGATCGCAGCGTCTTACAGTTTGGGGTTATTATAGTTTATAGTGCTTTGGCATTGTTTTCAAGTCACGATTATCGCAAGATCACCGGTATCACATTAAAGTTCTTCACGAACATCCCGTTGGTGGTGAATCTCACATTCAACGCCACGCCAACCGAAAGGTTGCAAAAATATCAAGAAAGCAATTCAAATAGTGATGTTGAACAAGGCAAAAAATTTTTTTAAGTGAACAAGCAAACGGAGCGAATAGGCAACTGTACCATATTAACGTTTGGTGAATGTGTTGTCAATCAACTGCATTCAGTGTATTTTTCGTGTAATAAAAGACTTCGCCCAAATCAACTGCATTTGTAACCAAAACCGCAGATCATATTCCGTTGGCATAGGTGTTTAATCTTCGGAAAAGTTCTGTAATGAGATAACAAATTCCAAAAAAAACACGATCTGACAATTTTGGGCAAATCTTTCCAAGGTGATAGCTTTTTTGAAAAAATGTTTTTCATGGAAATGGAAAACCAGCAAACCTTTGCGGATGTTTTAATCTGCTGATGACTTCACCTCAATTGATAATAAATCATTGAAAGAAATGCGATTGATCTGAAAGACCACAAACAAATATTGAAAACAGTTTGTCACTTTCTTTTGAACGGCAAAGCTGATAACAAAGCCTCAAAATATGCATGCAACGAAATTTAATAAATTATGTCTGCTTCATTGGAGAGTCCAAATTGTTGTTTCTATGCACAAAATACTATAAAGATTTGAATTAAAATAAAGTACTGAAATGCGAAACAACCACAAAATGAATTGTGGAGGCTTTGCTTTGCTTTTCTGTTTTATCAGTGCCTGAATAACACAAAGCGAAATGAGCTTATGGAATGATAGATTACTTTTTATTTTGGAAGCATGATCGCTTCTTACAATTCAGTGACGTAACACACTCGCCCTCAAGTTCATCTGCAACTGGAATGTTTTCAGACTGATAGTTTCCTCACAAATTTAAAAATGTTTTCTGAAATGTCCATATTTGCTCGACAAGTCGACATGTTCAGTGTGGTTTATTGACGAAAGCCCTTGTGCGATCCTTGGATCTCGTTTGGATATTTTTGCCCTCATCATGTAAATTTTCATGAAGTATTGACTAAAACTGTAAATCTTGGAACGTAGACAGAAATCTCATTCAACACATTTTT
>JGI24021J15306_10000310_pt1 | contig 33590 bp, 25 predicted proteins | sample Ectturendosymbi1_FD_15306 | JGI IMG/M metagenome (IMG submission 15306)
TCAATGCTTGAAACCGCACACTTCTTGCATTCTGGAACTTGTCCCAAAACCATTTTTTGAGATAGACAATTCTAGTATCTGGTTTCAGTCTTGTTGTTTTCAAACTGAATGGAATTAATTGAGACGTGTTTTCGGACCAGCGTCGTCATATATCACATAAGTGCAACACCGGGTGAGAGTACCAAGAATTTCACCATTCTTGATGGTTTCAGAAGTTGTGCCTATGCAAAATACAGTGTGTAAATGACAATGCACTTCGAGAATTCAGGAATCCGTGACGTAACCATCAGAATGTTGGGCTAATGATCTGGCCAAAGCACAAGACACATGAAAAAAACAATGGTCAACAAAACATACTATAAAGAAGTAACATTGTGCCGAAATGACCTATAGTGATAGGATTTGACATGTTAGATTGTACAGTAGAAGCAGGCTAGTAGAATATTTATCTGCATTGTGCAGATTTCTAGTCTAGGCACCGCTAGCATCGGTCAGTCTCAGCTCACATTTTGGAGTCATCCTGAACAAAGTTGGATGTTTGCCCTGATAGTTGCAGCTTCAAAGGTAACCTATATTATTTTGCAGCTCTATTGCCAATGCCCACGTTAAATTTGAAAGGATTTGTAAGTTATGCGTAATGTTCGTTATGTTAATTTTTGTAGGATTTGCATGCACGTAAAGGTTAATGGCTTAGTTTATTAGCACAGTCATAGTTCAGAGTTTTGTCTGAGTGCATGGTCAAAGTACGATTCAATATTAGCAAACAAATGATCAGCTCCTGACCTTGGAGATTCAAAATGATTCTATTGTGAAAATAGAAAGTCAACGCTCAATTCACACAATTGTCAGATAACTGGTTAATTACTGAAGCACGAACTCCAAAACTAGTGTTTCAACGGTTACGATTTTATAGCTTAAATTACAGTAAAACCTATAGTTTCAAAGATGTAAATTTAATAAGCAATACCTGTTTTGCTTCATGAGGCAAAAACTGTTTGAAGTTATTTTGTCAGTAGCTGTACACAATTGCATGAGGTGATCACACCACAAGTCCAAAACACATTACAAGTTTGGAATGCATGACCTACATAGATGACTGTAACGCCAAATTTAAGTTCAAGCAATTAAGTTTGTAAGGACTTTTGTCTGTGTTGCCTATAGCATAGGCTAAGCCATAACTCTAAACCGCAACATGTTGTGTCTCTATGTACTGTGCTTTTCACATGACCACTTCAACCATTTTTGTTGGATCAAAGGCAAAATAGCCACACATATATTTTGCCTCATGAGGCAAAATAGATATTATCTCTTTGATATAAGTTACTTGGAAGTTTTGGGAGTGTAAACAGGAGTCGCAGTTAATGTTTGGAAATTTGTTGCAGCAGGAGCAGAACCGTTGCCAGAAAGTTTTCAATAGGAGGCGCTTCACGATTCTGCGGGGGGGCTTTGCGTTTGTGCAGGGAACTTGACACTACAAAATTAACCAAAACTCCACTTATTTATAGTGTTTCACGTTTGAATTTGGAGAGACGTTTAGCTTTATTTGGGGGGGCTATTGAGCAGGAGTCTTGAAGACAGAAGCAGGAGCGCAGTCGAAGTCTGAAAAATGTGACTCCCCTCATCTCTGCTGCATTTATTATACGCCAATGAGATTACTTCAGTGCAAATCAACGAAACCGCTTAAAGGAACCTTTCCTATTGCAGATTTGAGCAAGCAGCATGGCTTACAAATTGTCCATGATTAATCTAACGTTGTGTATAGTGTAAATCCGGGAAACGTTAATGTCATGCCTGATCTTTACCTGAGGTTTAAATGTACTGTGACAGTTCAATAACAATTATGTGGTGCCTCGTTTTCATCAAGGATTTCATATTACCTTGCCGGCGAGTGAAAAAACACTTTTGTCAAGTACTCAGAGTCCGACATGCAAATAGTCTGAAAGTGTCACAACTTTAACCTGATGTTCATTACCACCCAATTCTACAGTAAATTTGAAGTCATTCAGCTGGAACAGGAAGAGTCAGCAGCAAAATCTAACGTACGTATGAAGATGCTTTTTATTTGTAAGTGCTGAGGGCATTGCAACTGCCATTACTTATAGATAGCTTTCAATCTGTTTTCTCGATAAAAGCGCGTGACTAAAATAAAACAAAAGTGATTTTTCCTAGTAGATTTTGTTTTGTTATTTATACACTAATAGATATATAAAAATTACTTCAACCGCTTACGCTAGAATGGCTACATTAGCGGTTCCCAAACAATTTTGAGCGCTACTCTGATGCTTGGTTTGTCTGATAGGCCCTACTTGATTTTCACAAAAACGCAAGTTTGCGTCCAAATATGCTTAAGTATTTGAATACGACATTCACTTTTGGCAAACAAACTAAAGACAATTTCATAAATAGAAAGTTTCAGTGTAGACCTGCATACTCATTTGTAGGCCTGCATACTCATTCATTCACTCATTTTCGCGCCCGCTTTTCCTTTGGGGAGAGTCGCGGGGGCAGCAGCCCAGGAAGACCCGAAATACCTCACGATCAACAGTAATCTCAGACAGTTCTGCTGGCTCCACACCAAGACAGGACCAAGCAAGATCGGAGATGTAGTCACGCCACCTGGTCCTTGAACGACCTCTGGGCCGCTTTCCCGTTGGTGTAGACTGTAGACCGAAGGACTTTCTCCACCAACCCTTCGCAGGACATTGTGGATACATGGCCGAACTAACATAGCTGGGATCTCTCGATTCGGAGAAGTGGTTTGACATCCTGGGCTTTACCGATTTCATACCTGTGATCTTTGTCGCGAAGTGTCACACCGAGAGCTCTTTGCAAATATCCCATCTCTGTCATTTATTCTTTTGACAATATTCTTTCAGTCCTCCCTAAGATTCATGACCACAGGTGAGGATCGGAACAAAAAACGATTTAAAGACTGAAAGCTTTGCGGTCTTTGAAAGCTCCCGTTTCACCACCACGGAGCAATAAAGCTCAGGCAAAACTGCCCTTGCTTTACTCATACGTGTGTCAATCTCTTTGTTCCGACTTCCGTCACTCGTAAATACCACCCCAAGGTACTGGAACGCCTCCTTCTGCTACAGTGTATTTCCGCTCACTTGCAGAATATACTGCCTTGGACATCTTGAGAGATACAATACCTCAACCTTTTTAGTGCTGATTTTCGTTCCTGCTTGGTCGTACACAGGATAAAACCGATCAGATACGTGCTGAAGACCCTGTTGAGAAGATCCACGCACGCAGTACCAATTCGTCCGCAAAAGCAAACGGTTCATTCCGCAGTTCCCAAGAGTGACATCGTCGTCGACGCGTCTGTGACTGTCTATCAAATTCATATAAACCAGGGCTCTCCAAATGTTTTGGGAGAGGACCACATACGCTATTGCACAACAGCTCGAGGGCTGAACATCTTGGGAAATGTGCTTTTTTCGGGATATGTTACATTCTATCAAATCAACACATTTTTCGCAAATATATCATTTTTTCATTATCGGAAAAATGTGTTTTGCGGCCGGGTGATATGGCTTCGCAGGTCGGATTTAGCCCGCGGGCCGTAGTTTGGAGAACCCTGATATAAACTATGAAGAGGGCTGTTGACAGCACACACCATTGTCGGAGTCCAATACTAACGATGAATAGTTGTGATTTCACCCTGTCGACACGGACACAATCTTCTGAGCAAGAATACAGTTACTTGACGGCCAGCAAGAGGCACCCGTCAACACCGCACTCCCGCAATACCCCCAAAGCTTTTCACAAGGAACCCGGTCATATACTTTCCCGAGGTCGACAAAACATGTGTATACGTCTTTGGCAGACTTCCAGGATTTATCGAAAATTTGCTGGAGAATGGAAACTTGTTCTGCAGTGCTACAGGCGCGACGAAAACCGCACTGGGTGTCCTCCAGCTTTGCTTCAATTATTTCGCCTTATCTTTTTTTAACGAACTTGGCATACACTCTTCCTGGGAGGATGAGCAAAGAGATACGCCGGTAGTTGGTGCATTCACTCCTGTCTCCCTTGTTGTTTATGGGATGATCGATTTACCAATTTTTCGGTGCCCTTCCGAAACGCCATGACACTTGACCATAGGCGTACGGGGAGGCATTTTACTAGGGGGGGCGGGGACGGAAAAATTTGCCCTGAATATAACAATTCGCCCTAAAAAACAATTTGCCAAATTTCACGGATCACCCCAAGTGAATATGCCCTGAATACACTATATTGAAAAAGTTTCACCGTTCAGGATTTTTGAGCAACTTGCGCTTGCCCTGAAAATTTTCATTGTATTGAAGATATTTTTTACCATTCAGGATTTTTGAGCAACTTTGCGCTTGCCATGAAAAACAGTGTGCCCTGAATTCACTGCGTCGAATATATATATTTTAGTCATTGACGATTTTTGAGCAACTTGCGCTTGCCCTGAAATTTTTCAAACCGGAGGAGGCGGCAGCCCTTTCCTCCCCGTTTCGTACGCCTGTGCACTTGACATACACGAGTCAGCCAAACCATCGGCGTTTTAAGTTCTCCTAATTCACTATCAAACTTTTCGCACTTAGCTAGCTCGGATTTAGCAGCGGCACAAGAGAGCTTATTGATGCACAATTCTGCGGAAGCTTTCATCTGTGCAAAGTTTAAAACAGCCAGCCTGAAAAATTTTGTTCCCTTCTGCCAGGTGAGGTGGCAACGTTTACAAAAGGAATGCATTATGTTGAAATTTTTTGTATTCATAAGTCGCAGTAAAACAACGCACATTGCGTAATTTTTATTTTCTGATAGCTGCGTCAGTGCGGCCCAAATACCGAAAATCTCACTCCTAGATCTCACTGTTGCCTCACTCAACAACCATCTTGTTTTGCATGCGCGCTGCAACTACCGACCTTTTGTCGTCATTGTAGTCTGATGCATCGCCGGGCAAGCCGATCGCAACGGTGAAACAGTAAAACACTTCCATAATTGCACTAAAGTGCTTGCGCAGTTTCTTGCTTACATCCTACTGTAGCAAATCTGCGGCAGTATAGCAACAGGGCGATGTACATGATAATGCACATGAATGAATGAATACATTTATTTGTCAACATACACGAAGTCCATAGCACAAACACACACTCTGCACAACGCAGGTCGATGAAAACAGACAAAACAGAACGTTTTACAACGGCATTGGAGCCGGCTGAATCACAGGGTTCAGACACTTTCTTAACAGAACGTTTTGCAACAGCATTGGAGGCAGAACCACAGATAACATACTTGCAATTTTCGCTTCCAACTTCTTCGCAAGAAAATTGTCGCCCTATAAAATTGCAGCCGTCTGTAGCAATAGCCACGTGCAGGAGAACATGTTTTCATCAAATCGTTTTACTTCAATGCAAGGAAAACCCTATCTTGGCTTTCAGAATATAGGGTGTCATTGCAAAATTTTAGGGTGTCATTTTGACACCTAAGAGCGGCTTAAAAAAATACTGCGTAAGCTAGTACGCATTCAGAATGAGATTAAACTCGAAGAGGAATTGTACAAGAGACCTAAGTGCGTCCTGCAAGTTATGCCACTGTTACATTCATTGTGCGTATATAATTGACTTTCGCACTTCTCTTGTGGTTTAATGAACAACTAGTAACAGTTGGCGTAATCCGGACTAACGTTTTTTTTCTATTGAATTGACATATCCGGTTCTAAATCTCCATGTCGGAGTCGGACAGCGAGGCGTCTGGATTAAAGGGGTTAAATGCATGGGTAGAAATCCGTTCCTAGCAGTTGTGTCGGATAGTGAGGATTCCAGTTAATCGGAGTTCGGACAAACGAGGTCTCACTATTCGCTTAAGGCTACGCTACGGCTGACACTGAAAACAAGGATAAGTTATATTTGTAGACCGCCAGGATTATCAGAGAGGACTTCTTGCGATGGTCTTGAAATAAAGCTTGCATCACCATTAGGTTGGATACAGCAAGCTGATGCGCCAGAAACAACTGCTGAAAAGGGTTGCTAGTCGCTTAGATACAAGTTTGCAATACATAATCACTAACTTCCACACTGGTGGAGCTTAAACCTCAGGTAAACGTCAGGAATTATTTGAATTTTCTAACACAGCGTGTTCTTCCAACTACAGGCCAGCGAAAAGAATTTTTAAGGCCGCAAGCTTTTTCAGTATCGATTTAATGTTGTGTGTATGTTGCAGTACGTAATTTTGATTACAACATACATTACATCTTTTGATAAAAATCTTCAATAATAACAGCGTTAGACTAGAGCAGGGGTTCCCAACCTTTTTCTGACCATGTACCCCTTCAGCATTCCTACAAATGAGCATGTACCCCTACAGCATTTCAACTGATAAGGATGTACCCCTTCAGAATTTTGATAGATAAACATGTACCCCTAAAACTCTTCATGACAAAATATTTTCTCATGATTTTTCACAGATATATTTAACAATAAACATATAATGACTTTTGAAAATAATATGAAGTGATATATGTATAAATATTTTAAAATAAATAACATGTAAATAGATTTTTACCTTCTGTTGCTAACCTCAAATGTACCCCTTCGGATAGGCAAATGTACCCCCAGGGGAACATGTACCCCAGGTTGGGAACCCTGGACTAGAGGTAGTACCACTTTTCAAGCATGTGGCTCAATTAACAGAGGGTCGGTGACCCACCGACTGTGCAACTTCTCAAATGTGACAACTTTCGCAGTCGCACAGAGCAGAAATCAAAACAACAGTGTGGCCCGCAAGTTGTCACATTTTTGCAAAATGGCCCACAGGTCGAAAGTAGTTGTACCACGCTGCTCTAACACTTACACAATGTTCGATTAATCATGGACAATTGGTAAACCACACTGCTTTGATCAGATTCGACCAAAAGGTTCAGTGGCGTAACAAGAGGCTTGACAAGGTGGGGCAAAACTTGGCTGAAAGGGGGCCTACTGGTCACTGTAGGGGGCACTAGCCCACACTCAGAATAAATTTTATAAATGATAGTGAATCCGTATGTCGTGGATGTCTGTACTAGCAAAAAAAAACGAAAACACTCCGAAAAACGCAAATCAACATCCTACTAAAAACCAAAAGTATATCAAATATCAAAATGTCAGCTAAAGGGGCTCAGTATATTTACTTGCCGTCCCATTCCCCTGTCAGTTACGCCACTGGATAGATTCCTTAAGCAGTTTTGTTGATTTCCACTGAAGTGTTTCTTTGATTTATACGACAATCAAAGGCTTGATTAACCTGATTATTATTGGTGGAACTTTTCGGAATTGGCGAGAAATTGTCCCTATTTTCTCCAGACCCTGCCCCCGATGTTTTGTGCCGCCCCAAATTTTGTCTCCAAAAAAAGCTTTTCAAACATACAATAAAAACAAAAATCTTGCCCCCTAAAATGTATTTTCCCCCCAAACCTCAATACCTGGCTACGCGCCTTCAACAATTAGGATGGAAATACATACAACGCATTCCATGTCAAGTATCAGTTTTGAAAAGGATCCACTTCCCTGATCGCGATCCAACCGGATTCTGCAATTCAGAACCGGATCCGACTGGATTTTGGAAGAAATACCTGATCAGATATAGATATCCAAACTGCGTTGATCACTGCATTCAAATGTTTGATCAGAGGATTTTTTCGGATATAAACCGGATTGGATCAAATGTTCGGACAGTCCTACCGGATTAGGATTGGAATACGCAACGAAAATTTTGGACTAGGATTGCAAAAATCGCCGATCCATTCAACACTATCACGCAGACAGCCGAGGAAAAACAACCTAAATTTGAAAATTTTGTAGGTTTCTGGTTCGGACAACATTCTCAGCAGTGGCGTAACTGGAGATTTGAGTCAGGAGGGAGCTTGACTGAAGGGGAGCCACTGGTAAACACTCTTTAAAAAGTTGAGAAATGACAGTGAATTCGGATGTGGATGCCTATACTAAAATCCGACATCATCGAAAAACGCAAAAAAAAACAACCTACTGAAAAGCAAAATAACACTCGATACCGAAATATACTGTAAGTTGGGTGGGGGCCCGGTTTTAAAATTTAGCTTGCCAGGCGGGCGGTTCGCACCCCTGCCCACTCTCACTTACGCTACTGATTCTCAGTCACTTTTGGTGTGTCGTCGAAACTTGCCAGCATTGCGTGCCAGTGTTTTTTATGATGCTTTCAGAGACCGAAATGGTCTCTCAAAACTTTCCAGCGGACTCTCAAAATACAGGAGAAACTCACTTTGTTACCACAATCTAAAACCTTGCATTGAGACCCTCTCGGTGTTCTGATAAAATGTTGGCGGTCTCTCAAAATGTCTTTGCAGTCAGCAAGGTCAAACCTTAAAAAACCTGCTGCGTGCAAATATGTGCAGGGCCTGCAAGCAACAGGAATTATGTCAATGCCAAGTTGACAAGCGTAACAACACAGAACTGTCGCCAGGAAGTCTTTAATAGGGGGGTTGACATTCCGAAAATGATAAAACTCCACTGATTTACAGTGTTTCATACTTCAGTTCGGGAGTGCTTGGTGATTTGTTTGGGGGGGCTAAACCTACCAAAGCTCCCCCGTAGCGACGGGACTGTAGCAACATTAAGGCAAGAGATGACACATTAGATAGAAGCAGTTTATCGTAATGGCCGTTAAAAAGGGTTAGCTATTGTTGAACTTGAAACAGCGGAAGAATTCTCTGGTTAGTTCTGATTAATGGAAATTAATATTGTTTTTTTGCAAAGAAATGTTAACGCGACCAATTCCAAAATTTTTCGCATGTGTTAACAGAAAAAAGGAAACGTGGCAATAACATGCGCTCAAGGTTAGAGCAGCAAGTACAAATAATCATCACAACCTTTGCACACTGCTTTTAGTTAAGACTGCCACTACACGCAAGAAATCTACAAATACAGCAAAGGTTAGTACAGCACAGAGTCCAGTAAATACAACGAACATTGAAAAAAGTGCGTTGTTTTGTCAACCAACGCATGAAGTTAACGGCGTTATCACATCACATTTTTGAATCAACACGTGGGAATCAAAATGTTGTGAAAGCAGAGACATATTTAAAGCGGCGCGATTTTACAAGTATCAAACCTACTTAAAAAAACTTCGGTATTTTTACCGATATATTCATGCCTAGCATTTATAAAACTGCGGAGATAATTGGGTCATTTTCAAATGTCACCGAACCTAAAATATCGCTGAAGAACGAAACAATTCAACTGAATTGACAAAAATTACAGAAATTGATGTTTTCGCACTTTTGAGTATACGCGCCTTGGACCGTAAATAAAAACATTGAATCGAGTTACTCCAACGCATCTTTGTATCATGTTTGATTTTTTAAAGAGGTAGACTGAAACGGTATCAAACTCAAAAGACGTTTGAATTTACTGCTGCGAAAGAATGAAGCAACTTCCATAGTGCACTATCCACAGTTAGTATTGGTCATGGAGTCATGACCAATACTAAAGGCACAAAAAGACCAGAATAATTACGAGCAAGCAAATTGGAGTATCTCTTGTGACAGCTAAGTTTACTTCTGTCCTAGTTCAATTGCTACAAATTCCGTTAGTCATACTTTTCAGCAGTGTTAGGGTGTAGTGCTGGCAGGGCTGCAAACAGCATAAAATATCGAGGATTAGGTTATAATGTTCCGCGAATTTCTCTGCAACACTTCTTGAAAGGCGACAGTGCGTTCAGAAACCTGTTTGCAGATGACCAATGGATTGAGGGGGTATGCCTGGTCTACAGTTCATTTTCTATACCATTTTGGACGATTTCGTTTGAACCATCAACTTTCTTCAATAATCCTCCCCCACGAACGTGCAAATGGTAACCCAAACTTTCTAGATTTTATGAATATTATTGGCTTCTGGCTTAAGAAAACGGTACCTGCTGGTTTAAGCCGTGCACACTTTTTATGTGCGAGTAACCAAGTTACCGACGAGTCCAGGCCAATGGCCACGAGGGGATATTGGGGGCAGCATCCCCCAAATGTTTTTTTTGCCCCACCAAATTTTGTTGCGTCCATAAAAATTTGTTTTGAACATAACAAAAGCAGAACTCTATACCCCCTGAAAACGTATTTTGCCCCCAAAAAACTTAACACCTGGCTACGGGTCTGCCGACGGCCATCGTTAAGTATGGAGTTAATTGAAACGAAAGAGCGGCAGACGGCAATTCTCACAAGCACTTCTTAACGATGACGACAATGGTTTGGCAATACTCTGCGCGAAAGCGAACCTCATCATACTCACGGAACAAAAGAATGGCACAACAGAAAATAATGACACTTAATTAGGCGCCCGTTGAATCGCTCGAGGAGCGACCTGATTTTGCAAGAAATGCAAAGCAGTTGAAACCGAACCGTTACAACTCGACCATGCGTTTACAAATAGGGCGACATTGTGGTTAAAACCACAATTTGATGCATGGCGGCGAGAGGAACTCGCTCCATACTTTGCAAGCAAGCTAATCAGCAACTTGTTGGAACACGAACGATTGTTTATCGGATTTTTTTCGCGTTAAGCCGTAGATACACGCTTATCTGCCGTCCATCGCGAATTTCTCTTCATGGATTTGGACAAAACATGAGTCAGTAAAGCATTGCTAGCAAGTCTTGAAATAAAACGGTGCGTGCGCTCGCCCCACACAGCTACGTATCATTATTCGCACATTGCGCCAAGTCTAACAAAACTTCAAAAAGCTTTGGTTGAATTGTTTGCTGGAAAACGAGACCTCGTGTTGCTGATACTACGGTATCTCTTTTATATGAATTGTTATGAAAGTTAAAGTTTATGCGACAAGCCGCCTTCCCAATAACTTTGCGTTGGAACTATTAATCCACACTCGTACCCAACACTATGTGTTGGGTATGCGGCTTCACAGCATGAAGCCGAACGTTTTTCACGACGCACGTGTTTTGCTGGGTGTGGAAGGTCACGCTCAAGGTTTTCTCAGAATAAAGCAGGGTGCACTGCAATAAGTTGCCCACTCGCAGATAAACATTTGTTTCTGTGATAATTGCAGGAATCTTCAGAGGAATACAGTCGATAAACACAAAATTGGGTATGTTGTGCGCGGACTAGTTTTCTTAAAAAAAACTTTCCGGACAAAAACCTTTCCGTGAACAATACGTTAAATCGAGCAACACACGAATTTATCAAAATCCAGAGATTAAGTTGCCCTGGTTAGACAAAAAATTCTACTGACGTTGGGTTTCAAAACCGCTCAAGCACCCCAGGAAATGCATATTTGTGATCTTACAGGTGAACAAAAAAATTTTGTTTTAGCAGAAATGTTTCGCTGCGCTTGCTGCAGATCGTCGCTTCCGTTAGTCCGGCAGGAACAGAATCGAGTTATTAGTCGATCCACACGACGTGCAGCAAAGCAAAGCGCATTCTGAACAAAATAGATTGTAGCCGTTCACACAAGCAGGACGGAAAATATTTCAAGTTCTCAGTGAACTAACGGTAGGCTTAAGGCAGAAAAGCATCTTAATATTGAAAACGACAAGCACTCGGACATGTCACATGTTCACAGCGTAAAATACTCCACAAAACATCATGGAGAGAAATGTAAGTGCAAGTTCGTGCGGCGGCTGGCATACAGGACGGTCAGAATCTTAGCACCTCAATGCGTTGTAAATTCTCGTCGTGAAGTAATCAGCGTTTCAGAACGAAGTGTTACATCCTGGAGATCATATTCTGCTTGTTCCGAGACAGTTTGTAGCGCGGCACGCAAAGAAGACTCCAGTCTGTCAAACAGTTGCATTTACGCAGTGCATTGTCTAAACAGGGCTTTTACTGCGCGCGTAACGATGTTGCCTGGCCAATGCTTCGGCGCGTTCGGTGAATTAAATACCGAGCAGTGTTGCTTCATGAAAAACCAACAGAAACACGACCTCGTGACCTTGGTCAATGTTCCCTCGAAGGTGCGCAACTAGCTGCGCAGAACCATCAGACCATTTGCGCAGTGAAGTTTCGTTCTCGCGCACTTGCAACATTCTAAATTTAGTATCGTATATACATCGCAAGGTCCTTGTGACGCTTGAAACGCTTCACTGGTTGTGTGTCTACATGATTGCGCACTTCCATGCGCACTAAAATAAATGTTTGCTCAGTGTAAAATTTTCATAGAGGGAACAGTGACCATTGTCCATCGCTATTAAACTGTATATGCTTCACAGCATATATAGCACGTGACCAGTCAGGTATTCGTTACTCTTGTCTTTATTTTAGCTGCGATGCATTGAATTGCAAGCAATGTAAAGCGCAATAACGGAGTATAAAGCAATTAGACGTTACAATTTGACAGAAAAGCCGATAGATCAGTATGAATAAAATGCGTGTGGAATCAGAACAGACACATAAGGGCACATTCTCATGCATGCAGAGATAGCAAATATATTTTCCTCCACTGGTCGGCAAAGAAGCGCAATGTTCCGTTCTAAGGGACTTTCACTCGCAGCTCTCGTATCGCGAAACTGCGCAATTTTGAATTGCGACAGATCAACAGCAGATAAGTCTGGGCAAAGAATAGCAAGCTTAGCTGCGAATCGCTGGCATTAAGATGTTGCGTGAACTCTAGCAAAGTGAATCCACGGACAGGAAAGTAGGCTGTCGCAAGAAACACGCATGGTTGAACCAGCAGAATATACTTTGCCAGTAGTGTAAACGCTGTATTAATAAATATAGTTTTCTACCACACGATCCAGGAAAATTAGGTTTTGGGACAAGAGCATGTTAAGTCTCGCGAAGAAGAATCGATAAACAAATCAATCCACGTTACTTATTTATATATCGAGGACATGAAATCATTGCACGCAAGGCGGCATAGTCAACGCCATTCACAATACAAGTATCAAGGTTGCTGTCGCGCGGAGTGCCGAGATTTTTCTTCGAGCATGATAAACCATTGAAACTAAGCAAGGTTCTGCAAGTTGCATATCAAAAACGAAACCGAAGAGAAAATTTGCAAAACAGCAACGCAAATGTAACGAAGCAACGTTACACAAGTAAAACAAAATCGACTACTAAAGGGCTTGTATTGTTCCACTTGCGCAGCGTTCACTTATGTTTCAGGTCTTGTTAATGCTGAAGAAACGTTTTCTCGGGGCCGGACTGAAGATTGATGCGCCTGAGTCAAAATAGGGATATTTAGTTCGAGGTCTGCTTTAGCAGAAACTTCCCAAAAACCATCAAAACCGCAGAAACACTATCAAAAACGCATAAATTCTCACAGGTATTCGTCACGGTGGCTACATTCATTTACGCACAATGATGATTTTACATTATTGACCACAGAAAATAATGGAAAGTTTTTATCGTCTAACCTGCTGCGGTGGAGTTAGCGCGTTCTGTCTTGGTTAGACTAAACTAGCATTTCAAGTCGATTCAAAGCAGGGATGTATAAGTCTGGCCTGAGGGGTGGGCCGTGAATGGACCACGCGTGTTATTTCAGAATGTGTTATTTTTCACCATTAGACACAAACAGAATCAAACATACTAATTCAACACGCAGCATCACTTAATCATCTTTATAGCTCATTTCTTAACAAGGAAACGCGTAAACAAAACAACTTCACAGAAACCAGCATGCATGTTATAACAAAAAACGTCACATGTTCAACCAATACTGGCAAAGTGGCGAATTCCACAACACGACTACGTCCAGCGTTACGTAACGGAATGCTGTCACTCCATATGTCACACCCGTTTCTCATAGGTACAAATCGCCAAGCGTTTAAATTTTTCATTTGTGGAAAACTAGATTTGTTTGAAAAAAGGTTGGATTCCAGACCAAGTTCAAAAATAACATTCGATAATTTGAAAGATGTTCGATGGTGAGACCGGATTTAACTGCGCACTTAAAGTTCCCATAGAAAAATAACTGAGAAGACTGATTTCCCACTCGGCAAAGACGCACATAGCTTCTTTCGACCTGTAAGTCTCAGTCGACGTTAACAAAGTTACAAGTCTTACACTTCTGAAGAACATGCGACGGTCAGGCACCGGCATTTGCCACTATGCTTCGTGAAATAAACCAGCCACAACCGAAACAAATATAAAAATAAACCAAGATTCGCACCGGTTCCAGGCATTCCACTTTCGTCCACTTGTTCAGGCAGCTGGTATCAAAAGTAGATGAAAAACGAAATTAAAATCAANAACAACGAAAACACGACAAACAAAGCTTCAAAGAAAATCGCGTCGCAAACGAAACTTTGGGGCTGGTTATTTCCAGCTNTTCAACTGAAAACGAAAATCTTGCCTTTGTAATCTGGCGCCTAACAGCAGCTTTTCCAAAACGAATCAAACCGATCGCAAGAACCTAAAAGTTGTTATAAAACGAAACACACGGTCAGCGACTAACAATCGCGTCGAGCCGTTGATCGCTGCAAGGAAAGCTTTGGCCAAGCAACATCGTTCAATCATTTGGTATCGCACCTAAACGTCTACGCCAACCGATTTTATAGATTTTGAAGTCACGCAGATTCAAACATTCATTTGATCACCATGCATTTGCAAAAACTGCCAAACCATGCACAAACGAAGCAGGGCTGTGCCGACAGATTGACAGAAAACAGAGCGATTTTAAGCTGTAGCGGTTTGGCAAAAACAAACTCGTTAGATCTTTTAGGACAGGAGCACGCAACACCAGCTTGCGTTGCCCATTGGAAAGAGGTTTTTAAAGAGAATGCAACTGAAGGTGGTTTATCGACACGATGACGTTAATAAAATCGTCTGTGAGCAGCGCCAGAAGTGCTGCGAAAGTAGTGACAGCACCGACCAGGTGTCGGCACAGTCCTGGCAAGGACACTTGCGGCAATTGCCGATGGAATAGCAATATTGCTTTGCAGACGAAAAAGATTTTACTCGACACTTTTAGAGTTGAAACGTTCGAAAACATTGCTTTTGCAAAAAACAAAAAATTGGTTTTTCAAATAACAAAACAGATTGCAACATTAACTCAAAAACTCCGGATTAATTCACGTTGTTCGATAATACGACAAGCAACTGCATAACAATACAGTTTAAACAAAACGCAGTGGCACGTCGCGCGAAAACCGGACTGTGGTTTGCAGTCGCGGAAAGCGCCATCTTGCCCCCCACACTTACCGTTGACGATCTCACGCAGTTGCTTCACCACTGTTTCGTGAAGCTTCCTTTTTTCACGCTCCTGTTTGCTTCTGCTTAACGAGGTGAAAATATTGCGATGTCCTCGATCCTCTTTGATCCTTTTCAAGGAAAATAGAGTCGACAGTAACAAAGGATACATACCCGGATGCAGAGCGACAACAGATACAAGCAATAGCTACTGAACTCACTTCTCAAGCAAGTTAAGAGCAGTTCCTGGATTGACGCGCAGGTATTTTCCGCTCGGGTTGCCGTAATCCGCGAGGTACGAAGACCAATCCCATGAAAGGAAAAGATCGAGGAGCTGCCGCAGCTCAAGGAAACTCATTTGCAACGCTCCGTCTTGGAAACCAGGCACGGGTTCGGAATTGGCGAATACTGCGAAAAAACACAAGCATGATGTCACGGAGGATTTTTTTCGCCTATTGAACTTAAGTACGAACTAGATATTATTCAGAAAATATTTTAAAAAGCCATCAGCAGACCGTACTCAAAAAGTTATTGTAGACTGTATTCAAGAAGTCATCAGTAGACCGTATTCAAAAAGTCATCAGTAGACCGTGTTCAAAAAGTCGTCAGTAGACCGTACTCCGCATCTAACAGAGTTCCAAGGAAAGGTGTGGCCAATACAATGGGGTTAAGTTTAGCTGCAGGGGCTGCTGGAGTGGAGAAATATTCTCTACCTGCTTGGACTGAGTGCCTTGCACGTCTGGAGCTAAGCTTGCCCTTTCAAGCAGACTATTTGATCCAAAGCAGGATCTCTGTCAAGCATCACCACTCCAGGTTAGAGTGAACTTGGGAATGATGGTGGCTAAAGGGTTTCACAGTTTTCAAAAACTTCAGAACTTCCGAATTGCAGCCCCATCAACGACTGCAGTTTAGCGTCATGCCCAGGACCAACATTAAGATCATATCGAACCTAAAGTGAGGCTTTGAAGAAAAGTCACCGAATGTAGAAAGACTCTGTCTTGCTTATATGAGATTAGGAAACACTGATTCCATCATCTTCTGCTGCACAAGCTTATCTTACGTCGATAAGACAAACAACTTTTTTCCACAGCTGCTCAACACGCGGCACTAGGAGCAACGAAACAACGCACTGCACTTACATTCGCACTGCATAACATCGAGGTTAAATTGCTGCAACGCCGCCATGCTGACAATTTTGATCGCAGAATCGAGCAGAAGTGTCATCAAGCTTGCGTTGATGTGCCGGCACGCCGACATGCACGCGGTCTGCGCAACATTCGCCTGAGAAGAAAACATAGCGTCGTTACTTGGTCCACCGCGACAGAAAACCGCACACGGGGTGAGCAAGTGCAGACCGGCAAGTTGGTGAAAACTTCAAAATTGTGTTGCAGGAAGGCGATGAGATCGAGAAGGTAGCGACTCGCAGTTCCTCTCGGTTCTTTCATGCTCCAGTCGTAGTCGGCCAGTTCAAAGAACTCGTCGATTTTGCTGTTTAACTTTTGGTATATCTGGAAATGAAATAACAATGGGATTTGCATCAGTCTGGTGACAGTGCTGAAAGCAATCGAGTTGCGAAAGGCGCACAACCACTTAATATTCACGCGCTGTCCAAGCCTTATCGAAGGAAACGATCATCACCTGGCCTTCAGTTTCGTTTCGAGCGTCTTTGAAAGTGGAAACTCCAACAAGGCGAGCAGAGTGTGCGCTGTCGACGCGAACGTCAGTAATGGAATGCACGAACTCCTCCACATGCTTGCACGAGTTCTCCAGGTGCGTGGTATTCACGATTATTTGCACCAACTACATAAGAAAAAACGAGAAGAGTGCATTTTTTCCTTTACAACTTCTACTGAAAGCCTCATCCACCTCGGCGTCTACGTCGGAGGTAAATAGCCTGCGGCCCCAAAATCAGCTTCAAATGGGCCTCGGCTTAGTTGGATAAAAATTTCCAAAATTTTAGAATTCTTCAAAACTGCCGATTTTTGGCCATAACCTGTCGACCTAACGTTAGATGGCCAATCCAGGGCTCTAACGATGCGGATCTTCACCTAGTTTATTTTAAAGAAAATATAGGTAAATTGGCACTTGACATTTTTTCAGGTCCTGATGACGTCATCATTACTACACCATGACGTCACACTACCCCACAAAAATTAAAAAACCGAAACCGCGCAATTTTTTCAAATCGAAACAAGACTTTCTGCATTTTTAGAGGGTTCGATTAACTCTCTAGCTCTATCGGTCGGCAAGTTACAATTGAAAATGTCCGAGCCGCTACAGTGGCTTTTGCGGTCCTTTTGAAAAGGGGTAATTTTGGAAGTGGAGGATCATTTTTTCACTCCTAGCTTCTTGTTCAGTATGGTGGGCTGTACGATTTCTTTAAAAATGTTAATGGGCATGGGACAAAAAATGTCGAGAAACACTGATAGTGATTTGTGAAGTGTACAAAGTCTTTAAAAATCGTCGCAGGGGTACTACCGCAAATAAGGTTGAACGGCAATGGTCCACAGCGGTCACCGTGGACATGCATTTAAATATAAATCCGACCAACTCTTAATGCTTTCATGTCTGCATCTTCCACTTTTGTTTTCAATAAGTCCTTAGCAGTTCGCACAGCAATTTGTGGTGCTCAGTAACTGATGAAACCTTGCACAGTGTACAGGGTTGCCGGAATTTTCTTCCGCTCGTGCCCAAACAAGTGAGTAAAGTATCGGGGATTTTCTGCTTAGAGGAAACACTGCCATCCATTAAGCAAATTTGAGACAGCAGAATCGTGCGAGTGCTTTCCTGCTTTGCAACCCGGCAAAACTGGTTCACAGGTACGTCAAACGAAAATTATGTCGACCCTGGTTTTGCCATCATGCACACGCATGGCTTTGGGTCATGTATCCGGAGTAAGCGATTCGCTCCAAGCAGTTGAACTACATAGCAAGCTAAAATGTCACAGGCACGCCAGATAAGATAAAGCGCATGGCGGTTGTGACATTACCACAAGCAAATCAGGTCAATGCGCACCTGAGACATTCCTGCACTTGTTGCAATGCAAATAATCACAACTAAGCGTCAGATAATCAAAACAGCACTAGAAAAATTGTTATTGCATAGGGTGGGTATGGATATAATAAGTGACCCCACATTCTTAAAAACGTTCCTTTCGACGGGGCAAGGATTGGATGCTGGTTCATGTAAGAGAACTGGAACAATCCAGCAGTCAGCAGGTGAAAACACGCGCAACATGGTTATTCTGCGCAATGATTTCTGTCGTTTTTTAGTAGCAAGTACTCACTTCGTCTGGCTGAAGATGCTGCAGAAAATTGGCGAAATATCTACGCACGTCTAAAGCAACAACGGGTTAAAGTTTAATGCCATGATTTCATCCTATTAAATCGAGTCGTTGTCTGCAAGGGCTTGCAACAAGACGATTCCGCAAAATACTGAAACTCCAGTGCAGTCCAGGGGTTGCATTGCTGTCCTTTACTGTTCTTGCTGACTCGGTTTTCAACATTTCCTTATGTCAGTGGGCCTAAACCAACTGAATTTGATATTTTGTCAGTTTAAAAAATTCAAAATCGCACGCCCTGCTGTAAGTGCGTCCGTTGGGTGCTGGCCGTTAGATCAGATATGGTATTACACGAATCACTAGCTCGATATTTACCAGTTCGCATATTTATACGTGGACGTTTTGTTGATAGCCAACTACTGGGCTCAGCAGTGGGGGAGGGATGACAAAATCTTGATAATAACTTCCCCATATAAATCATGTTTACGACTACGCTGAATAAAAAAGCATTGTCTAACTCAGTGCTCTTCAACAGGGGTTCCGCAGAACATGTAGTGGGGTTCCGTGAGTTTCATGGGTTCCGTGAGGGTTCCTCGTTTTTTAGAGGAAATGATTTTTGCATCAGTATGTTGATGCGTCATTATGGAATTTTTTAGATCAACGTCTCGCATTCAGACTCCATGTGGGCCAGTTAGTTATACAGGAGGTAGAGTGCAGATGCAGAAAAAGAAATATTGGTAGCTGTTGCGTCACTTGTTGTTCATTGTTGTGCAATTAAGAAGAACGTTATTGTTGCATCACAGTTGTACGATGTTGCCGATGTGCAGTTCTCAGTAGAGTGGACTGAGTAGAAAATAGATTCAGCCTGAGTCTAGTAGAGAGTAGACTGAGCCACAGACTAGAGATGCTGCTCAGTTCAACCTATGTGGGAATACAGTAAAAACAGTGCGAAATCCAACTTTTCACTATTGAGACAAGCCAGATGAAGCAAAATTGCAACAGCGAAGGTGTGGACCGTAATGAGCAATGTAGATCAAATGTAAGAAGCACCTGATCCGAAGCGGACCAAAAGTAATGCAATTGCCAAAGTTAGAAAATGGAACGGCACATATTTCAGATACGGGTTCTTTTTGCCGGATGGCCAAATTCTGAACGTAGCAGATAAATTCCATAAATGCAAGAACAACCGAGTTATTAAATTTCTTGCTTTTTAACTTCTGTAGTAACTGTTTATTTGTTGAAGTGTCTAATAACGACACATTTGATTTTCTTGCAAGTAATTCATGTTTTTTCAATTTTTGTTGATGGGGCTCCATGACGAACGGGAAAGTATATCAGGGGTTCCACGATGACAAAAAGGTTGAAGAGCGCTGGTCTAACTGCCTTGCGGAACAATGCTAGTAGTCAATTCGTACTTTTCAGCACGTGATACTGGAGCAGCAAGAACTAAATGTTCTTCCCAAGTGGCTGGCATCGTGCAGGACGCACCAATCAATTTGCAGGGCGCGCGGCAAATTCAATCCAGCACTTCCTTGTTTGTAAAAGATGATGTTGAACGGAGCAAAATTATTGGATCAGATCATGCAGTGGCAGCGCAGCAGCCCGTGGCTATTAAGAGCTAAAGTGAACCATTAACCATTCAAAGAGAATTACTGTTATAATACCACATTAGGTCTTCAAGCAATCAGAGCTCTTGAAAACTTCCTCACTGTGCAACGGTGAAGTTAACACTTGCATTAAAGCAGTTGCCGGTTTGTGGAACAAAAATTTTTTGGTTCATAAATTTTCGAAAATCGGCAACTGGTGTTTTAATGATTTTTCGAACTGAAATGACCAGCGGTAGCTTTAGCCGTTGCAGGCTTCAAGGAACATTAGCTCCACAGTCAGGTAATGTTGAATGGACGCAACGAGGTTATCAATGACAATAGTTACGCTGCAGACGAGAAAAGCGCACATACACTTAAAAATGCAATCGCACCCTTGAGGACAACGCACAGAAACAGAATGCGATTTAACAGAAGTAGCAACGAAACACATGACTTTACGGCATATCAACTGTGCCTGAAGTTGGCTACCCACCTCGGTCAATCCTAGAGAAGGTTTGTTCACCAAGCTTTGCAAACCTGAAGCTAACGTTCGGGTTAACAGCAGGTTGGTTGACTTGCGAATCATGTCGTCAACTTCGGTAGAACTGTTTTAAAAAAGGAACCGGTTGACATGTTTTCCAAGCGCCCCGAACAAGATTATAACAATGAAGTCCTATCCACTCCACACCGCACTGACAGCAAACCACTTATGAACCAGGTTCCTGCGATACCAATCTTAAATTAACACGTGATAGTCAACATGTTCGCAAAAGCCATAAATGGTTGCAAAGAAGTGCTTGAAAGCTGCGCTAACCAGAAAGTTGGTGAACTAGTGGTTCATGCCGAGGAATAATAATGACTCAAGAACCAATTAATTTGAAGGATTGCGGAGCGCGTGGAAGCTGGCAACACTACTTTAAACTGCAAAAAGCGGTACAGAAGGAACTGGTGCTCTTTGGCCAGGAAGATAACCATATTTTACAGGTTCCTGGTCGGCACACCCACCTCAGGTGGAGATCTTCGCAATACTTCAGACAGGCGAGAATGAACTGCTTGATCTCATTAAATATTCTAGGTACAAATCTCGAGAACGGCAGTTTCCTGGGATAGACGGCGTTCTCAAAGATTTTGTCTGCGAAACATCATCGCACATGAATAGCAAGCATCCAGGCACGTGCAGTTGGTGATTTGCCACAGGACGAACTTGCTGACGTCGGCACGTGAACAGGAAATTAAACAGTTGGCAAGTCAATGAACCTTGAAACGTGGCTCTGCGGCTCGTATACACCACAGAATGCTGCAACGTTGTTTGTTTCATTTCTGCCGATGCCACGTGTGCCAGCTACTGCAGCAAAAGCTACGACCTTGTGACAATATTCAAGCATAGTAAGAAACCAAAGAATATCACCGTGTTTATACAAAATAATAACTCGTCCGAATAAACGACAAGACTGTTATTCGTCATCCCACTTAAGCCAGTAGTTCGAAAAGCAAAAACAACCTTTTCAGAATTTTTTGCCACGGCGCATTGGTCTTTTCATCAAGCAACTGCATCACAAGCAAATATGTTAGTCAAGCAAATAAAGAAAGTCATCTTTCCGCGCAACCATGTCAAGCACGAGCAATCCGCCAATATCGAATGAACAAGCTTGATTGACAACAAGACTACTGTGATGAGCACATCACGCACTACCATCAATGATCTACTCACAATCAAACATATGTTATGCATTGATGGAACAGGGACGACGATAACAATCTTATACCAACCATTCAAGTATAGGTGTAGAAGCAGGCAATTTTTTGAGGGCGCAAAACATATTTTNCCCGAATCTCCCCAAAAAACTTACACGCGGCAAAATTTCTACCTATAAATTTTCTGTAGCTGTTGGTACATTATATTTTCCTCTACCATGTTGCCATAGACTTGAAAATAGAAAATTTGGCACTTAATAACCCAACTGAAAAAACTACGCTAGGCTGTGCATGAACATTGCCAGTAGCCAGCTGGCTCAGCATTCTTGAACATCTGCCACACAGTTCTGAGGTTTTCCATTCACACTCCAGCTGTTGCTGTCAGCAAAGAACCTCAGACACAGTTGAGGTAGGCCTAAAAGCTGCTTCCTTCTATGAATAGATATATGTGGCATGTATCATATTATTTTATTTCATGACTTTGTCATGAGTCTCACAACATTTTCTGTTCAACTGCACATATATGCAACAAACTGTGTGGCAAAATGTGTTCATCCAAACACTGCAGTTACAATCAAAAACCAAAGCTTTTCTGTGTTTTCTTGGCATGGACACTGCTAACATGAAGTAGGTGCCCTGCAGCATTCTCGATTCCCTCAGTGTACCATTAAACAAGTACATAAATGAAATGAAACCTTTTGCCAAAACTTTCAAGTGAATCTGTTACTGATCAACTCCCACAAACTAAAACACGAAGTTACTGGAACAGTTGTTTATTTTATATATATATATATATATATACTGCATATATATATATTTAATGTATTTTCAATGACGCACTAAACTGTTATTTATACACTCAATAACAAGGATGTTTAATTCCATTACTATTGTTAGAAAATGTCAAAGCTTCTTTGTCCAAAATTTGACATTTTGTCCATATTTTTGGACAAATCAAAACTTTGGGTGTGTGCTTGCACCCCTACACCACAGCACTGAAGACAAATTATCGTTTAAATTAATGTTTCCCAACAGGGGTGCCGCGGCACCCTTGGGTGCTATTTACGATGCTCAGGGATTGCCGCGAGCTGATGTGTTTTTCAATATATCATTAAAAACACATTTTCAAAATGTCGTCAAACCTTAAAGCAAATTGCTATGGGTTCTCCACAAATCATCTTTCCCTCGGGTGCCGGAAGCCTAAAGAGGTTGGAAAGGGCAAGGAACTTACTATCACGGACCACAAACAACTAACTTTATCTGATGGTGAAAAATACAATGAAGTACACATAATGGAAATTAATGAGACAAAACCATGATATGAAACGAAAGAGACTTCTTTTGTCTTTCTGTCTAGCATGGACATGTCTTTGAACGCGATGCCGTGTTCTAATTTGGGTGAGGTAAACTCTGTGGGCCACATTAAATGATCACACGGGCCCAAGGTTCCCCAACTCTGGCCTGGAGTAACTTTACCTTCGTACGGAAATGAAGTGAGCAAACGCTGAGCGTCGCTTTCGCTTTCAACAAGCATCGGTGTGTAATTGTCTTCGTTGAAAACGTCGCTGAATCTCTGAGACCAATGCTTCAGCAAGATCTCACCGTACTGATCACGCATTTCGATCAGTAAGCTGAACAAACGCGATACCGAAAATCCATACGCCTGCCAAAAATGCAACCTCTTAGCCGTATACGTTTCGCAGTATGCAATTGTGTTTGCGTAATCCTTACCTTCAGGGTGTCAGCAAATACAACAATTAGGTTTTTGACATTCATCATCACTGCGGCGTCACTGCTGTACTCCTGCAACATCAAACATATCATGTGCTCGCTCGTCACGTTTAAAACAGTGATGGGATAGCAACATTAGTGTTTGCAAGCAGTGCAACAAATTGATATCAGTAGCGTGAACAGAGCTATGTTTTTCGCAAACTGTTGACGCACCAGGCACAAGTCAGCAAGTGTTGTACCAGGACATTATAATGATCTAGCCTCCAGGGCACCGGCTGCCCTTGGAGGTGAAGACGAAACTGATGAGAATCCGAACTTCTCTGTTGGGTTATAGCTAATTTGCAGGACGCCATTAAAAAGTTTGCGAACAAGGTGCAGGATGCGGTTTTAGCACAATTGTCATGTACTCCGTCTTTGGAAAGAATTGAAGCAACAGCGCCATTGAACCAAAACGTACATCGTTGTCTATTTTTGAGTTCCGCTGTTAAACACTTTTGGTAATTTTTACAATTTCGACGAGATATTGTCGCGTTTGGAATGTTTATTTCATGCCCTACGAAAATTTCATGTCGTCGATACAAATCCGGCAGATGTTTCTGAAATTTTGTGCCAGTATTTCCGCAGGCGTTTGTGCAAGCGACTAGCTATTGCTGATGGGGTGGAAAATGTTTTGTGTAGGAGGGAAGCAGAGTGGGAAACAAATTAAGAACGGCTGCTTTTGAAATTAAGGGACACCAATATGAATTTTCTTCACGATGCTGTGGAGCTACCTTGAAAGATGATACACGTACAGACTGACCGTAGTCATCTGTATACTGTCTGATTATCTTGCTACAAGCATAGTTAAAGCGCATAACATATCTGAACAGCATACACCTTTAACACTATATATATATAACAAGCAAGCGTTAATATAAGTATACGAAACTGCAACAAAAACATTGCACGCATTAACGCAGGGTAGGTTGTATGGAACCAGCTAAGCAACAAAAACCTTATAAACTAGCAGCTTACTGAATCGGCTTGCAAAACTGCAACCAGCTTGGATATGGCCAAGTCCCACATATCGTCAATGAACTGCCTCGTGATCAGATTTGGGGCAGTGTGTAAAATGTGATCTTCCACGACAAAAAAACTGAAAACAGCAACAAAATAGCAATCAATGAAAATCGCGCTTTCACTGATTTTCCTTCCAAACTTCAAGCTTGTGAAAACCACCTACCCTACAATTTGGTAGAAGTAGTGAGCATACGTTTCGCTGTTGGCTGATACTGATGCTGGAGGTTGCAGCACCAGGCGGGCTTGGTTTCGTCTTTGAGTTCGGTAGTATGTTTCGAACTGAGCGCGCGAGCCGACCAGGCCAAAGATGTGCAGGCATTTGTAAACTGGTGAGAAGTCCACTAAATCGGAAGCTGATAAATCCTGCCAAAATTAATCAAAAAAGTTATTCACTGAGAAAATCGAACGAACTTAGCCAGCCATAATATCACAGCAAACAAAAACCTTTTGCTAGCGCATTCTTCGAAAACGAAAAAACTAAATAAGGCTACCACGTTATTTTATATCTACTGGACAAAGCAAAAGTGTTGTGACAAAATATTAGATCGCGACAAATTTACATCAGCTCACAACACATGGCACTAACATACAGCAGATGAGACATACTTACAGATTGCGACATAGTTGCAATTATGGCAACAATCAGTTTTAAAAATAACAATCATGCTTTATTGAAATCATGGTTGACTGCAGATCAGTTGCATTTTTCTTTGCAGGCCATCGAATTAAATCATTCTTTTTCCTTTTTCACGAAGCCGATCAACTGATATTTTCAGCATTGCGTGAAATTAAAATTAATGCTGTATGGTGTGAAAACCACCTGAGATCCATGCGATCATATTAAGACTACCGTAATTGCATGGTTCAGCATTGCAAGTCTTGACGAAAAGAATCATTTCAGAAAATTGGTAAAAAACAGGAGCAATAGCTTAAAATCAGCAACAACTGCCGCATCCTCAACAGCAATCTAAGCGTAAGGGTTCAACCAGAGTATTGGCGAGCTGAGGTCCGTGACGCTGAAAACCAATTTATTAACAAAGCACTAGCAACAGCAACCAATCAAAACTCTTCAAAAATGGCATCCTACAACAGCATCTGCTGAGGTGTTTGATNCANCTGCTTTCCAGCCATACTTCTAGATTGGTAGTTGCAACATAAGAGCAAGAAAGTCTTGAACAATCATTCTGTCGCAAGATGAGGGCCTTACAAGATTCATTGCAGTTCTCAAATTAAGACCACATGTAAATCATGAACAATCATCTCCGCATGTAGCCTGTCTTGATTTCAAATTCATAAATCATTGGCAACGATAAGAAGCATTCGTTGATCTTTGCAAACTTGCAACAAACAACAATGCTGCTCCCGTAAACCTACGTGATATATTCGCGGCATTGACCACTCCCTGGTCTTCTGCCAGTCGGGAACAACCATTCCCTCAACCAACAATGCACGTTGCCGTTGCAAACTCCGCCCAAGGCATTCAACTGCAGAACTCTTGAAACTTGTTTTCCCAACTGTGTGTAACTCAGAGCTCGAAAGTGCAGAAGAATCTACACACGGTGCTGACGCATTCGCAATCAATGTTTTACTTCTTGCCGAAGCGATCGCATTATCGGGATATTTCGGTGCTTGCCTTTTGCGTTTTGTTGCCAAAGGCGCGGACGAATTTCCACTGGGAATGTCAGAAGCCGCTTTATCAATTTTCGCACCTGGTCCATTCAATACTTCCACTGTGGTAGGTAACTCACTTGAAACTTGAGTTTGTCTTCCACAGTCTTTTTTCTCGTTAAAAGATGAACCGACAAGCGGATTATCCACGTTTGAAGATTCGACAGCAGTAAACGGGTGCACGCCAGCAGATACCTCGGATGGTTTTGCAATGATTGGCCTGTTCTTCTTTCTTCGTGGGGGAGGTTTCAGTGGCCTGTCGCCACTACGAGGTGAATCTGGGACAGAGTCTGTTTTAAATTCGCTTTTCGCTTCTGTCGAACTTTGGTTTATCATCGAAACACAGTCGGCAGTGTATGACACATTAGAGTTGCAGCAATGTGCGACTTGACCTTCTTGTTGAATCATATTTCCACCAGTAGCGGACTGACCAATGTCTTCAACTTGCAAATCTCCATCCGAACATTGATTTTGAGTGCGCCCCACCTTCTGCACACATTTCTCATTTGAATAAGCCGTTTTGAAGAGGCAACTATCTTTCACCGAATATCCCTTAATTGCAACTAGCAGAAACTTTTCTTAACCGCAACTAGCAGCAACATTTAAATAATGCGAAAAAGACTATGTTTTATTTCTTGTACACAAGCAGTGTTGCTACTTTGTTTCTTCACTTCTGGCTTTCATAACTTGATGTAGTTTGGTAATTAACTGGAAGGGTCTTACGCGGTGTAGGGGCAAAGCGTGAATTATTAAGGATTACGGAAGGTCTGGATGCTGAAATGTTTTTGTCACGCAGAACCTACGTCGTAAGCCGCAGAAGTAATTCTCACCAGCAACCAATGCTCAAAAAGCATTTATCGCTAGGTTATTGCAGGTGTTCCACCAGACCCACTTTCGATCGTGCTTATTGTAACTCTTTCAACGAAACTGAAAAAGCATTTCCCTTAAAGCTAAACGTCAACATTTTTTCAAAACATGCTTTGGATGTAAATATTCCACCAATTCGAATTTTTAAATCTCTCGAGGATTGCTTATGCGGGCACTACTTGAGTTTCAACAAAAGTTGCATAACATTCTTGTAGAACCGTTTCGTTCGTCGAGTAAGACTAACAACGCTGTTTGGTTTTTGCAAGTGTTTAACACGGCTTTCCCGTTTATGAAAAAGCACCTATTTCATGTGGCAGTGGAACTGAGTCAGGTTGATATATGTCAAGGGCACGGCAGCATTTTCACACAAAGAACTGCAGTGTCCAGCAAGTGCATGGCTCATTTTGACATAATGGCCACCACTAAGAAAATCGGCCTGGAATAATACTTAATGAATTGTACCAAATATATTTCCAGTGTAAAAATTTCAGCACATCACAACTTAAACCTTGGGACAAATAAAGTTCTTTTAAAACACGCAAGAATGTGAAGTGCAGGGGTCACCAGCATGGTGCCCGCGGGCCTGTTCTCACAATAGCATAAACGTGATCAGTGTCTTCACATTGATGAATATCTTTAATAATTTTTATTAAAAATATTTGAAGACAAATTGAGCAAATTTTTATTTCAGAAGTCTGTGTATCAGCTCTCAGTTTCAAAAAGGTTGGTGATTCCTGGTGTAGTGCATGCTCCACATACAAATTTTATCTCAGGTCAGACTTAACAACATGGTACTACCAAGAACTTACGCGTTACGATTTGCAAATCAAGCGCAATTTAGGTGTGCTTGAGCATCCTACGTCAAATGCACTTACCACTTACGCAGCTGCCTTCGCAGCATCTTCTGAGGAGAATGTGACATTTCGTCAATTTTAACTATAAGGCACGCGCTACAGGAAAGCTACACATACCAATGTAAATCAAGCAATGGCAGCGATCATGTCCAAATTTGCGACTCGGCAGCGACCTAATCAGGGCCAAGTCTAAGAAATAGCAGGTCAACAACTTTTTATGAGTGAGTACGAACATTAATCATGTTTCGTTTAAGCAGTGACTGGACACTGGAACACTAAAATAAACATTTTTTTGTTACAGCGTCTAAAATCAATTCAAGAAACCTAATCATATCCGCATATTTTGCTTTTTCTTAATGCTCAAGGAGTACTCAACGTAGGCACGGCTAAACCTTGATCCTGTTCCGTGTGACAGTTTTTTAAAATAATTCGTTTCTTAATGGCATCACCCATCAAGTGTTACACGGCCCGCCAGTTTCATGTCTAGATGAAAAAAATTTGATGAGGCTAAAAACTCCTCAGCATTTTCTAGCACAGCTTCCGCTTACGATAAAACCTTGAAGACTGTAAACAACATTAGGTCTGAGCTACCAGCATCAGCAAGTGTTCAGCAAGAACGCTTTCAGTCAAGCTACAGGGGTGTGCGTAATAGGATCAACTGTGACAAACAAACACAATTCTCTAGTTGAAATTTCACTGATAATATAAAACATTTGAACATACCTTGTAGACAAATTGAATTGCATTCCTTGTAGTTTAAATAATAGACATGCCTAAAATATCACACAATAATTTATCAGAAGTAACGTACAACAATACCTCATAATTAGTCTCTTCATTGACATCATTGGTAACAACAACTGCAGTGTCCACTTCGCTTTCAGCAAACGGGTTTAGTGAATAGTCATCTGCACGTGGAGTTACAATATCTTCTTGAAGGAAAGGGTTGCCTGTGTCTTCACTATTTCGGGGATTTGTTAAGTCTTCTGTAAAAGGGTTCAGATTTTCTTCAAAGGGGTTCCTGTGATCAATAGTTGTACGTTCTTCATCTGACACGTTATCGAATGGATTAGTCCGTGGCTGATGATGTGGAGAAGCAGATGATTCCGTTTTCAACACCCGCGTTGCTTTTTTGTTCTCTTTCGCAATTTTTGCATCTAATTGAGCGTGACTAACATTGTTACGATCTAGTTTATGTGACCGGTCTGCTTCAATGAGACTTTCTTCCTCAGACTGTTTACTCACTGGTAAGCCAATTTTTTGAACGCTTTTTGATATATCTCGCTCCAATAAGCGCTCCTTTTCCACCTTCACAAAATACCAAGCGACTGTTAATTTTCCATTAAGGCATACGTACGTCGTTCTTACGCTGACCATATCATGACTACAATATAATGCAGAGACGTACCAAGGTTAGATGTGGAATATAGATGTGGACCAAAGTGGAAGAAAGTAATTGTGACATTTTTTGGGGCTCTTTGGTGCCCCCCCAGTGATTCGGCACCTGGGCCATTGTGCCCCCTTGGTAGCCCCTACTGCAGTGTGACATCTTTTTAAATGATTTCCATTGCAGATAATATGCTTCAGCTGTTAAAATTTAATACAAACCCTGAAACTTCAAGCGCTGGAATGAGCTAGACCAGAGGTTCCCAACCTGGGATACATGTACCCCTAGGGGTACATTTGCTATCTGAAGGGGTACATTTAAGGTTAGCAATACAAGAGAAATATACAGTTACATATCTTTTGTTTCGAAATATTTATACATATATCAGTGAATATTATTTTCAAAAGCCATTATATGCTTATTTTTAAATATATCTGCGACTAATCATGATAAAATATTTGTCATAAGGAACTTTAGGGCTACATGTTCATCTGTTGAAATACTGAAGGGATACATGCTTATCTTTCGAAATGCTGAAGGGTTACATGCTCATCTGTCGGAATGCTGAAGGGGTACATGGTCAGAGAAAGGTTGGGAATGCCTGAGCTAGACCAATTTCTTGAAGTTGACTGTTTAGATGAGGCGCAAGTCACTACATATTTAACAGAGTGCTGTTAAATGCTGTATCTTTACATGTTCCCACTTTGGGAAGACTAACGCTAAAAGTGTATGACTTGTATAAGTGCATTAAAGGGTCTTTGCAGAAAAGACCACTGTGCATCAAGCTTATTAAAGTTGTAATGGTTGTATTTCCCTTACAAAAACAAAAAAGCAAATTAGCCTCGGAAAAAACAGCTTTTGATGCTTGTACAAGTTTTTAACATTTACTATTGAAAGCAAGGACATGCGTTTATATAGCTAACTTTATCTTATCTATTTTTCTTATCAAAGTGGAAATCTCTGCTTTTGAATGCACTGGTAGCCTTGACACAGAAGCGCTATGAAGTCTGCACTCAGTTTGTCCTCTGCAACTCCAATTAAAAAAAAGATAATTACTGGGCTTCACTTGCTTTTTTTAGGTTGAGGTAGTTTTCCCTGTAGCATGATAGTTGTTTCACCTATGCTGTTCGAAACACAACTGGATTCTGTGCAATGAATACATCAAAATACAGCAAGTGTCAAATTTGCTTAGTATTTTCATGAGTCTGAGAAACTGTAACACTGCAACTATGCAGCACAATTGCAAAGTGGTATGTCTAGGCTAAGTGTGCATTTCTAACCAGGTACTGCTGAATTAGGGCTGTATGGCTTCGGGGTCAACCATAATTCCAAGATTCAATGTTGAGTTTCAATGCAAAAAAACTCTGATAGTTGTATTAAACAAAATTAATCAAACTTGCTAGCAGTCAAAAACACATATTTCATTATAATTGCAAGAAAATATTTTGTCCTACCTCCTACCAATTTAACATCCAAGAGTAATAACATTTGGTGTAAGTAACCAACTAAGGTCAAAACTGAGAAGGCAACACAGTGTTTACACAAGTGGTAAAAAACATTAAAAACCGTTAAAGTATATTTTCAGAAAAATATGGTGACATCTAACCTTAACTTTAAAAAAACACATCAACAGTGTTGGAAACTCGTAATAATTTAATGCTGAGATGAAACGCTCATGAACTTATGCACATCATCTTCTTCTGTGACAGTTTTTAAGACAGTGTATGCTGACTCTTGGCTACCAAAACTTTAATACAATTAATAAACTGATTAATAAATAAAATACACGTTCAAGTTTATGAAAAACAGGAAGCTACATCAATATGACAGAAATCTGTTTTCTAAAAAATTTCAGAAAAAATTCACCAATATTTGCCAACACTTACAACAGGAACAACTACAATGAGGTTTGTTTCAAAATTATGCAAAATCGTATATTTCAAAGCAATCCAATGTTTTCTATTTGCCCAACCTTTTTAAACCTTTAAGTCACATTTGGATTACAAAAATGGTGGTTTTTTTAACTACTGCAGATGCTCATATCATTCAAACTTTATATACATAGAAGAATCCTTCACGGTACTTTTAATCTGACTGATATGACAGCTTTATTAGAAGAAATCAATTCCTACACTAAATTGTCTTAACAGTCTTGGCAAACAATTAGTCACCTATGACTAAATTTCATATTTTGTACATACTGACCATTATAACAATAGCTAATGTTTAGCAAAGAAAGACTGCTTGCAACAAGCTGGGACTCATTTTTCAAGTAATTTTAAACCTTTTGCTTTTAGTTCTGCACCAGACAAATCAATCTTTTCCAGACTTGAATCTAAATATCTGCTGTTTACGTTCCATTTTACACAATTGACAACCATGTGTACACCTTAACATGGCTGTTCGCGCAGATCCTAATAATCACCAAGTTACCCATGTCCAACTGGATAACATTCAAACAAAGCAGACTTAATTTCCAGCATAGCTATTTTCTGGTGAGGAAGAATTGTAGGTTACTTTGGTATTCTACTGGATTCAATTATATATTTTACGAAATTTGTCTACTTTCTGTTTGATTATGATTGTGTTGTTTGTGATTTATACCAATCCAGCTACCTTGGTTTCATGAAGATTTGGTGACAACTAATTCAGCAACAGAATAGTTCCACAAAATGAGAATTTAGTGGTATGACACCATTACAACATGAAAATTCTGGCATTAGACAACTGGGGTCATGTGAAAATCTCAAGAAAATCCCATGACACAACATTTTACAGCCAGTTAACATTGTCTTGTTGCTCCATTGACTACATGAAGAATTGTTTGTTGCTGAATTGGTTGCTGACAAATTGCACACAAACAATTATTTTTTATAGTTACCTGTTTCATTGCAACCATTCCAATTTTATCAGAAGTTTGTCTGACATTTTCCAAAAAATCTTTTAATTCAGACATGGACACTTCTTTGATTTGTTCCCTAATTCTTGGAATATTTGAAAGCATGATCTCACAAAAACGGTATGAGTATACACGTGGCAAGTATGTGTGTTCCAGCTGTTCTAAGGTTTTCAGGGCAGAGTAATATCTGAAACAAATTGACACGAAATTATTTTCTTGATTTCACATTTAGACAACACACTTTACATTGATGCAAATTCAACCAAAACCACAAAAACAATCTAGTTACTTAATTATAAGTTGGTGAGGGGCGATTACGCAAGTTGAACCCAGCAAGCTGATCTGAAGTATTCACAATAAAAAGCTCTACGTTTTCTATAGGCTTCAGAGGAATCAGCTGACTGGACTCTACTTTCTCTTTTTGCGATGATTCAAACTTGTGCATATCTGTATTCAAGTAACTTCACTCCACAAGTGAAAGAAGCAAGGAATCAATCACAAATTTTAATAGGAAATCGATTTCACATAACACTATGCATCATCAGTCCTATCATCTGCAAGCAATGCTAACAGGTGTGAAACGTAGAAAGGCCAACACAAGGTCAGAGAAAGTAAACAAGCTCAAGACTGCAATGAAACACTGCGCAGACCCAACCGCAACAAATAAAACAAAACCAAAACTTCTGGCTAAACTACATGCAAAGGCTGAAGCCTCTAAACTTACTGCATAAATGACAAAAACTTACTAAAACTCAACGCCAGCTAACAATTAACACCAAAGAATAAGTCGCTTTCTGATAAGAGTAACTATTCTTAGAGCGAGGCTTCCAAAGTGCCTTGAAACAACAAGCGTTATGAATCAGTCAACGTGCATTTTGGTCACTGTAGTAACCAAGTCTCTGCAGGCACAGTGGAAAAGCTCTGACTGACACGAACAAAAACACCTGTACACTGGTTGTGAAAAGTGAAACACAAAAACAGTCTGTAGAATTGAAGTACATCAGCGTTCAGCAGCAGAGAAACAAAATGATTGTCTTACGCATGGGAGGATCATGTTTTGAATATTAATCTGTGCGTTAAGTTTGTGATACCACTTATCTTCACAGAAATCTAAAGAAAGGGAATTAGGTTCTTCAACAAAAGTAATGGTGCAAGCCTTATGTATCAGCGGTCTGTTTACGTCGCCAGGAACTCTGAAAACTGCCGCAACAAGGCCACTTTATCTTTGTTATTTTCATCCATTTCACAATTGCGTCTGTTCCAATTACTGCGGTGCGATGACCATCTCATGGAAGTTTTTCTTGGTTTGCCCGACATATTGTTTGTGGCAAATAACACAAGTCGCTACATAAATGCTATGGTTTGCGCATGTCAATTTTTGGTTGAGTGGGAAGGTTTTATTTTTGCCCATTATTTGTGAAACACATGGCACCATTGATTTGTTGTGCTTTCCA
>JGI24021J15306_10000313_pt1 | contig 33563 bp, 20 predicted proteins | sample Ectturendosymbi1_FD_15306 | JGI IMG/M metagenome (IMG submission 15306)
AAGTAACACCACGCCTGACAGCTACGATGTCACAACCTTAGCGATTATCAAACCAATGGAACATCAAAGGCTTGCAGATCCATTGTTGCAGTCTGGTGTCATAACTCATAACAATCGAGTTTAGTGTGCTATAAAGAGCACACCTAAGTCTATTTGGCAAAACCGTTAGTATCTAGAAAAGGACTCGGAGCCATAGCTACCTCTCAAATGTCCATCACTCCAGCTCCGGTCCTAAATTTCAACTGAACTCCGGATCCTGCTCCGGCTCCTTTAATTTGAGCTTGGGGGGCGAAAACGACGTGTCGAGAGTGAAAAGGGGGCGATGGAATAAATAAGTTTGAGAAACATTGGTCTAGTTATTGAATCGCGTAACAGCAATTAAAAAGCGAACTGAAGATATCCAGCAATGTGCAAATTTTAACGTCCAAGTAATTAGTGGAACTCACCCGCGCGTTAACAATAGGAACACTGTCTCTGTCGGGTCTTCGCACGATGGAGATTACATTCTGGTCACGTGATGATAGGAAGGCTCTGAAAGGGAAGAACAATAGTTTGCGAATTTGTGGCAACGAGCAACCGCAAACCAAGAATATCATAGCACATATTTTTTTAAATAGGCCGTTGCAACCTGCGTTTGTTCTAATGTCGTCCGCGTTCTGCAACATACTGACAAAGATTCTTTTGAGAACGTTTAGAAAAAGCATACGCCGAATTTACCGTTCAGGTTAATCATGGCTGGCTAAGATATTTCAGGCATAATTTAAACGTTGCAAGCCACTGGAACTTTTATCGTTTTCAAAAATATCCTCAAATCTCGGTGGATGTGATGTAGCTCGTTGTGTAAAACAAGCGGCTGCCACACTTGGCGTTTATTGCAGAAGCAAAGATAAAGATGCCGTAAAACCAAGTTATAAACATCAACAGATAATTTAAGATAGTTCAAGACACACCTGTACGTTCCATGGAAGCCAGCAGCCCGTGCTTGCTTGAAGCACAAAGAGTCTGCACCTCCTATTCCTCTCATGTTGCCACGCAACGGGAAGTTAAGAGCAATGAGGTGCAGCCCTCCGGCTGTTCTTGGAGGAGGCGCCGGTGTGGTTGTTGCGGCAGTAGTGAATCGCCTTGTTGTTGCTCTAGTTTTCGCTTCTGTAGTGATAGTTGTGGTTGTGGTCGGAGCTGGTTTTCTTGTTGGTTTTCTCGTAGGTTGAGGATGGTCGGAAACCCGCGAGTCCTGTTGCAGACGAACATTGGCAACCACGGATAATTTTTTTAAACTTTTTACCTTTTCGTTTCTACTTTTATTTTTCTTACGTTACTGAAAAATGCCACGCAACTGAACTTCTAAAGAAAGTTCGGTGATATTTGATAATGAATGCACGCACGCACGAGCAAATGCAGAATACTAAACACGCGCGAATACGTCAGCATTCTTCACTAAAGTTTCAAAAATATAAAGAATTGATTATTCTGCGTTTCATACCACTGTTTATTTTACTGCGCAGGAGTCAAGTACATCAAGAAATATTTCTCAAAACACCATTGAGGTTAATTCCATGCTGTGTACTGTTTGACGAGATTACGAAGTACTATAACTTAAGATGTGGATGAAGATTGAAAAAGAATCGAAACCCAACGTAATCCACCCAGAGTAAGATCAATAAACAGCTTCGATACGTATTGTGTGAACTTCACTGTTAGATTTCACGACACGAACAAATATTAACAAGGACCTGCTTTCACACCAAATTTGCTTTCAGCATTCGTCAATAACTTCAAGATGATATATGGTAAAAATAGTAATGCTGAGACATTAAAGTAGTACTGCTTTAGGGATTAAATATGGCAAAATATTAATTTTAACACCAAGCGTTTTCAGTTAATTAATGCAAAAACGCTTCGCAGCGAATAAGCTTGAAATTTATAAAATTAGTTCGACTGTGTTGTATGGCACTAATGGTAATCTTCACCGTGCGTCACAAGTTTCATTAAAATCGAAGTATTTTGGCGTGATCAGCACAGCAGCAAATATTGAAGTACGACTCGATGATGAAATATATTTATTGAGCACTTTCTTTTTTAAACCGCTGAAAGCATTGAAAGGACGTGCATTTTCTTAGCAGAATAATTTCATTCCACATCTTTGATCCACAATCTTACATATCACACACCTCAATTTGATCGTTTGTCAGTGGATCAGACAGCATCACTTTTCTCCAGCCTGCAACAGTCTTCACGTAAACGTCCTGACTCATTCGCACGAACGAGAAAGCACCCTCAGTCATGTCCTGTAGCAATAAGCAGTTTCATATTTCACATCTTGAAAAAAGAAAAGGTACGAAATTCAGAAGCAACCTTTACTTAAAGTTAGTCAGCGGTTGTGGGTCAATTCTAGCGCCGGATTGAATCCAATTATCTATTAATAACAGGTCAATGCTGAAAACGTAAGGAACGACGTTCTTCACCAACACTGATGCAAAGCATCGGTAGGTTCTTAGGGCTGTGTTCACCCATGCAGAACCGGCAGTGCATGAAAAACGAAACAAAAACATGACGTTTCTCAGGTGCGGATTCAAGAATTTGCTTGGAACTGTTGTCGACGCAATTCTACATTATCTAAGCATGCCTCAAACTAACACAAAAACAACTTTTCGAACAGATCTATTGAGACCGAAAGTTTGCGTTGGAACCATTCAGCGACTGGAAAAACTAAACGTCAAATTAGAATGCTGTTTCGAAAGTGAAGAACAAAGAAAATTTATAGTAGAGGTGCACTGCTCGGAACCGCGCCAATAAACGGTAGGCAAAGCTAATTATTAAGTGATCTTACATTGAAGTTGTCCTGCATTTGTCGCACATCGACGAAAGTCGCCCACATGGAGCTCGGGTTATCATCTGTTGAAAAGAACCAAAGGTTCTTGAGAAATCACATATAGAAAAATTTCAAAAAAGCACAAAGATACGTAATGCACTGCTTTTTCGAGTACAAGAAACCGTGAAAACAAAGGAAACGCCTTACTTTGAGGTCTTGTAGGTGATATTCCGGGGGCGCCATCTCTTCCAGGAGGTCCCGGTGGGCCTTCAATACCCGGTGCTCCAGCAAAGCCCTGGAGAAAAAAGAAAAAGAAACTGACAACAGGCGATCTAAATTCAGCTACACAAATCAAGTTTGGCTCCAGGATCTACGGCTTTGAAGAAACTAAACCGGGTTTTCAAACTTTTCAGTCTTTGTCGTTGGTCATTGATACCCGCGCCTCACCTAACCTCAAAATCAAAAAACGCGGAACAACAATTTATTTGCCATCATCCTGCTTAATGGGAAGGGCACAATTGTTTTTTTTTTGAAGCTAGTAGTTTAATTCGAGGTTTTGTTGAAGACAACGTACATCGAAAATCGGCTTAACGTTTCACTTTGTTCCGAGATTGTGTCGTGTCCGCTTTGATTTGATTACGGCGTTTATAGTGAAATGATAATATAATATATTGATCAATAACAAAAACAGTGCATTTAATACTTTTCAACAATACTATGTCTCTACCATAATCGCGCACCCCTTGCAAACCATTCCTTGCCCAAAAGGGAGCGAGGCCTCCTTAAGAATCCAGGAGCTAGACAATACTCGGCAAAGTTTGAAACAATTCGCATATGTACTAGAGTTCCTGGTAACGGTTAAGCTGACATTAAACATTGTGTGCTTGCTAAATGCACAAGAAACATTTGATCACATTTACCGTAGAAGCATTTGCTGCTATTCAATGCATATGTAGAAATGAAAACGTTATGCGAAACGATTTCAAACTAAAATCGGCGTTTGAGGGCAGAGCCGGAAAGAGGAATGCTAGATAGGCTACGTCAAGTTTACCCCGAGTTATGCGATAAGAAGAAGCCAGTAAAAATGGTACATACAGTACTTAAATAAAATGAGTGCTTTTTGTCGGCGAGAAAAAAGTTTTTGGGAAAATTGCCACGAATCACTCTCTGGACCTATTTCCATACATAACCCACTGAATGTGCTAATTTGTTGCCGCAGCAATCACTTTGTTAAAAAACCTACAATGTACATGAAATATTTTTTTGTCAAGAAACAAGACCTGAATATTTCCAGGACAAAACTTAGTTTTACTGGAATTGGATTAGTCACATAGTTTAAGTCCGCTCTCAAAAAAAGCTTCAGTGAACATCCAGTTTTAGACCTTGAAAATTTACACTTGACTGGCATGTCAAAATAGTCTATATAAGACTAATAGTACTAATCAACAAAGCAGAGAACGGTTTATTACAAAATAAAACACGTTCTTTTCAGTCCAATAGTTTGTGGAAACGCACTGAAATACATAAAAGAAAGAAAAAATTTTTACTCGGTGATGACGTAGAGCCTCTCTTCTTGTAGCGCTAGCAACACGGTAGCAGTAAAAAGTAAACAAAATGAAATGCACTTTAGCAAGCAATGCACGGAATTGCTGCAGATTCTTATTGTGGACAATATAGCCACAAATGTGGAAAACGTTATTTTATTCAATGTTTCAGCTTAGTCGACGTAAGCCATCAGCAGAAACAAAAACATAATACACAATGGTCTCTATTACGTAATATACGAACGCCCTTTATGGATGTCACTTTTATGTTTTACCTGATGATGACTTTCGACTAAGTTGAAACGTAGAATGAAATAATGTTTTCCATTTTTGTGGCTATATTGTTCACAATCAAAATGAAGTGCACAATACGACATTTTGAAACTTCTCAATTTTAGTGACATTGATAGAAAAACGAAATGGAAATGTTGCTCGTGACTACAAGCCTGGCGTTAACCGTCTTGGACAATTAGTTCTATAAATGAGGCGGTGAAAGAACCTTCTTTCAAGTTGTAAACAAACAAATGCAGGACAAGTGTACAGAATCTGGTTTACCCGGGGTCCTGCGGGTCCAACAGGACCGGGTGATCCAGGCCGTCCAGGCATGCCATGTTCACCCTGCAACAAGAAAAAAGTATTGTATCCTATGTCGCAAGGCAAACATGCAATAAAATCAAAACATTTAGCGACTGAACATTTAAGTTATGATCACTTATTAGTTGAAAATGTCTACTTTGCAAGCAAAATGTAAACTTTTTTAACATCGTATTGGTTGTTCTTTGGTATGAAAGCCTCCTTTCAACAGATACAGCGATTTCCAATTACAACGTACGGTTTGAACATTTCATTATGATATACTCATCAACGTTATGACCCAACTCACCTTCTCGCCAGAAGAGCCTGTAAAAAATATGAAAAACAATCTGTAATTACACATGAAAAAGTGAACAACCAATGGCAATACGGTGCAACGCATCAAATAACATGAACTTAAAATCAGTACGTACCGATATTTTTGCACAAGTTGTCTCGAAGAGACCAACACTTGTTTGTAAAAAAGTGTGTTTCGTGAAAACACTTTCAGAAGAAAAAGAAACTCTTACCTCCAAATAATCTTCCTGTTCCAGGAGGACCCTGAAAAGCAAAATCAACAATATCAATACTACTGGAACCAATACTCAAAGTTAACGAATCATCAGGTAATAGAAATATAAGAAAGAAAGAACCGTCAAGAATATATTGTAGCAGTACTTACAGGTGGACCTTGGGGGCCAGGTGGACCCTGAAATAACAAACAAAACTTTGCTTAAAAGATTATACCTAAGATCTTGGCGAAACGTTTTTTGTGCTTGTTAAATACGTGCTCAAGCAAGCATTTCTAAATATATTGTCTAACCTTACAAAAGATTTAACAAACTATTTCAAATATTATTTTGATATTGTATTATTACATGTCTTACCATTGAGCCTGTGTTGCCATCTTTGCCGGGCGCGCCCTAAAAAAAGTTTAAAACATTACAATACGTAAAACTGCTGGCAGATCATCCTGAGACATTCTCCCTTAAGTTAAAGTCTAAGATGATTACACCATAGGGATTATGAGTTTCCAAGTTGTCCGCCAACCGGGATTAAACGTCCAGTAACTAAATGTTCAAACGTGCATATGTTTACGAAAGTTATTACGCAAATCGATTTCCGATTAACCAAAAGCATATGACGAAAATATTCCAGCGACAGCACCGTAAATGGAGGGTTACATTCTTGATACAAAATGAAGTAAAACATTAGCATAACAGCAGCGAACTGTAAGATGAAATAACTTTTTAACAACATCCGTGTAGTTCTTTATTTTTTATTATATTAATGTATATTAATGTCACTCACTCTTCTTCCGGGCATGCCCATATCTCCTTTCATTCCCGGATGACCTGCAGCTCCTGTCATACCCTGCAAGTAGAAATGTGTCGTATTTCCGTGCTTTGCGGCTGTCATAACATCAACGATGCGAGAAAATGAAAAGTTTATCTTCAAGTGGGAGGAAGTGGCCAAGAAAGACTTCTCACGTGCAAAAAGCGCTTACCGCTCAGCAGAGTTGCTGTCGCTCCCGACACTTTTTAAAAAGGAACGGTTCAGCTCACAAACCCGGTAATTCAAAACAAAGAAAAATTCAAGACCCGCAAATCTTAGCAAGCTCACCTTTACACCAGGAGATCCAGGCTCTCCTTTTGCACCAGACATCAAACTTCCATCGGGGCCAATGATCGAACCGGGTTCTCCTTTTTGACCCTATTGAATCGAACAGAAGTTTTACTTCAGCAGTGCTACAGTGCCTTTGTCCTCTATTATGGTGAAATGACACAACACGAAATGTCGAATAATAACTCTCGGCAAGTAGAGTTGCAAAAAATTTTTGAGTATGTTTCAGGCCTGAACAAACACAGAGCCGATTGCAACCAGCAACTAGTACGGCATCGAAAAGCTGTAGCAGTGATTTCAGGTTATTATGTCTATAAGAACACCAATTTAGTCCAGAATTTATTGCGTCCGTACAGGCGCTTCTGAATAGCAATATGATAGCCAAAATGTCGCGCTAATGTCCGGGAAAGTGCTCATATCCATCCCACGCATGTCATTACACGTACGTAATAGAGTGTCTCACACAGCTATCCTCTGGACATCGGTTACACTACAATTTTGTTGAGAGTCATCGTTATTCTTACACCCCGGTGTGTTATTATCGGCGAAATGTGTGGCGCTGCAGGTGCACTAATGTTCGCCAGCCAGCAAAGCGGAGAAGGTTCTACCACGAACGACAGCTATTTTCGGATTACGTCTGGGCAAAAGATGATTTGTCAGCAGCCAGCAACGGGCGCCGTCCGCATGTCGGCGTCCAAGCCCGATTCAATCTCAATAAGCAATGTATTTAAATTTCGGAGATCGCTTTCCGATTAAATTGTTCATGGCTCAGATGAACAGAGACTGGCTCAGTTCTTGCGGGCCTACTCGAACAACTTTTACCACCATATAAAGACGTAACTTACCGGAATACCTCCGTCGCCTTTCTCACCCTGTAAAAGTTTATGAATGATATTAAGTGAAAGCTTGTTTAACAACTCGATGAGTCTTGAAGTAATTTAAAGATTAATTAAGGAGGAAATGTTCACAAACAAGACCATAATTTACGTAGAGCGTATGTTTTCAAACGACGCAGATCGAGCTGAATGAGATTCTATTTGAGACGCCTTGATCAGAACAGACATTGCTCTGTCTACTCAATGTGAAACGGACTAATACTATGGCTGAAGTTGCTGGTAATTCCGGAATTGTTTTTAACACAAATACTTGAGGAGCAAGCTTGTGCGTCAAAATTAACCCCGGTACTTTCTCGTGGTCCTTACGTTTATTTTATCAGCATAAAAGCGTTTCCACCTGCTCCGAAAATTTTTCACAAAAACCCACCTTAGGCCCGCTTGGTCCGGCAGAACCAGGTATTCCTGGCTCTCCTTTCTCACCGTCTNGTCCAGGAGCACCCTGCCACAAAAAAGCGCCTGTAATTAATTGCTCTATGTAGCACAAAAACCAGACCCCGATGCGAGNGCGAGAAGGAATTTACCAAGTAAGAATGCGCGTTNAAACCTGTTCAAACAAAATCGACGATATCAAAGGCACTGTNAACCGTCGCGCTCACAAAGAAAACCACCTTGCCCTAGAGCCGCGTCAAGAGCTCAGACGTGATCGAGTAACATAACAATCACCCTGTGCGACTGGAACCCGAAACGTTCAGAAAAAGAGAACAAAACGAAAGAAACTTACATGTGCTCCAACGTCGCCCTTGCTGCCTGCCATACCCTGCATATGCACAAGATGAAAATTGGTTGCGCAGACGCATTCGTAAGGTTTCATGAGTGCCCAAGAGTTACAGCGCTTTCACGCGTTGATTTTAAGACTTTATATCATTTTATTTGGCGACAGTTGGTATTGCACCAATTCGATAACCCTCCGGTGCCTGTGTCCTGGCGTACTTGCACTATTTAATGTACTAATTTCTTGCTTTCTGCTGCAATGCCAATCATCGCCAAATTGAATCAACTCAACTTCGTAAAGTGACGCTCGAAATCACCATAGTGATCAGAGTTTGATGCGGCACTTTTGTGTGATCTCACTTAGGCCAGACGTTTTAAGATAAGTCACAAAGTAGCAAAGTTAATATTTTACAATCACGCGAAACAACGAAGTATGCAATTCAAATGCTCTTGATTTACGTTGGCAAAAGGTTATCAGAATATTGCTGAATTTACCTTGGGTCCAGCCACTCCCATGGGCCCAGCTTCTCCTCTCGGTCCTGTAGGGCCTTGATCACCCTACCAAAGAAAACAGAAGTTGAATAAGACAACCCAAAACGCTTACGAACTTAACGTTGGCATTTAGTGAAAGCGTGTCAAATCATTATCACGTTTCAAACACTTTCCACTCGTGTCAGCTGATATAGTTATTTGGTCAACAGGCATTCAGAATGTTTTGCGCAACGTTTTCTTTATCCGTCCGCTATTACTTCGCCAGTGGAGAATCATGATGAAAATCGTCCGGCAACAGTAGTTTGCTACGGTCACTTGGCACTGTACTTTAAAAGCGTAAGTCAACGTATGGTGCGGATGCTCGAATCTTACCGGTGGGCCCTGTTCTCCTTGAATGCCATTGAGGCCAGCGGGTCCAGAGTGTCCCTGAAAAAAATTTTCACATGTCAAACTCCAGCAGAAATATCAACGAAGATCGCGAGTAGCATGAATATACACTGCCTTCCCGCTACTGCCATTGCGATGTCAGTAAAAAAATCCAGGGCGCTTACAAGAGAACGCGCAATCGAGCAACGTTCACCATTTTTACTGCCAACGAAGCGAGCAGCCTCTCGTTTAATCGCCATCGTCGACAAGCAATGCCTGGGAGGTGCGTCGTTGTTTACTTTCCGGTATTATCGACAAGGGCTGTGTCTCAAACGCCTACGGACACAATGGTTTCATCAAGCGCTGCGAGACTTGAACGTCCGCACGATTACAACTTACAGCCGATCCGAGTGGGCGGTAGAGTCTGCAGTGCTGTAATTTTTTTTTATGCAAACAGTTAATAGCGTTCAATCGAGGACGCGCGGCGTGACCTCAGGTCAACAGATTCAAGTACTTGTGAGGCGCTCCCTGGCTTTTCGGTAGTTGGGCAAACCTGTTGCCTGCATTGAACTCGCGAAAAAAAATTAAAATTTTGCCTCGTGCAAGAAACAGAAGCAATGGAAGTAACCTTCGGTTTTACTTACGTGAGCACCCGGAGGCCCGGGCGGTCCCGGTGGTCCAGGTGGGCCGACTACCTGGACGTCTGACACGATCTCATCCCTTAAAGCGCTGCCTTCCTTGGAGTCTTCGTCGTCTGCATTAAAAAGTGAGTTAGCAGTGCTAAACTACAAATTTTCAGTTTAAAATTTACTTAGGTGAGGATTTTTATTTTGTTCAACAACAGGATTATAGGACCGAAGATGAGCATCGGTACGTGAAATCGATTTCGTATCAAAAAAATTTACTGATGGATTCAAAACCTTCATCTTTGTGGAGACTAGTTACTTGCATAAAGATATGTGCTAGTTTGAATCATCGCAAAAAATGGAAGCATAGTCCAGTCGGCTGATTCCTCGAAAGCTTGCGGCAAACCTAGAGTTTTCAACGGTTTGAAAGCAAAGAAAACAACGTGCATGCATTGTTATAAAAGATCTCTGTTCATCACCATAAAATAAGTTAAAAGTCAACAAAAATAATATAAGGAAAAACGTGTTTAAATTCTTATTGATCCACTCTGTTTTTCTGCCTTGTTTTAACCGTCTCGCTTCTACAAAACTGCATAAATTTGAAGCAAAAATATATTTGTTGCTCCAAGTGCGGCATGTTACCGGCAAGTGAACGAGCACTAGATAACTCAATTCTTAATGTGTCGTGATATGATAATCGTTTGCATCCCCTGTTGGTTTCACAACAAACCTTTTGGTGCGTCGAAAACAACTGGTGCGCTGCACACCCCAGGTGGGCCCGGTGGACCTTGAGGGCCAGGGGTTCCGTCTTCACCAGGTTCGCCCTGCGGCACAGAAAAGGTAGTAATTTCGTCACGTTAGACTGAGCATGTAATGTAATTGGCGTCTTTGTAGGTTTTAGCGCTAGCTTCCCTTCCTGAAGCCAACTAAGCTCCTATAAGCGGCCAGCTTAGCACAGTACAAAAAGACGCATTCCGCAAGAATAACTTGCAACACTAAGAAGTCGACGATCTGTATCAGCGCGGGCGAGATCCTAGAAGTTTTGGTAATTTGACTGCTTACCTTATCTTTGAAGCTGTTCGTTGTTTCGAAATTTTTTCAGCCGGCATTCTCAAGCGGCGAAATACGTCACATTCCAGTTGCAATAATAATGGGTAGATATTTGATTTATATAAACATAATCTTAACTCTCACCTTCATGCCTTTTCCTGTCGGTCCAGGAGGTCCCATTTGGCCCTGCAAAACAGAATCGGATTCAGTTCACGTTACATAGCGCAACGACATCTATTCCGAAAACAGACTGGGTGCACCTTGTGGACACCAAAGCACCGCGGTAAACAACACTAAGACAAAAGCTTTCGTTTTATTTCTAACACAGCGGCCAGCTTTTGATCGCAATACTCACTACGTGGATCGTGCTGCCAGGTCCACCGAGACCGAAATGGGCATCAGTTATCATTGGCTGCTTGCCAATTTGCTTCGCAGACATCAGTGGGCTGGCATATTGAGAAGGAAGCAAAGGCTTCAGCGTAAGAGCAGAGAAAGAGTAGAAAAGGATGTGAAAACATGGAAGTTGCAATAGAAGAATAAAAATACACGGAATTGGAAAAAATTCATAAGTTGAACAATTGAAACAAGTACGACTAAGGTAATCACAATCACGGCTCAGACTATTAGCAAAATTTTCGGCAGTCAGAATACCAAAATATACTGAACGTGACTTTTTCAAGTAAGTTCATAAATAGCCACAATGCTTTGCTGAGGTATAAAAGGCTTTTTATTGAAAAAAAACAACGGGGCTGAAATTTTCATTTTGGGAAGCAGTTGTTCCACAGCTACTGAAGAACTGTAACTTCATTCACCAAAACATCCATAACATCACAAAAGGTATTAGTACGTAGCACACAGTGGGAGCATACCGCACTGAAGGAAGTAGGCCTTTCGGCTAAGTTTCGCCAGTTTGGCTGCCTCGCCCATAATAATCTTGTGGCCACTTCACTTGTCAGCCTCCGATACTTGTAAGGAGAAAGAAAAGAAACAGGAAGTAGAGAGCAGCAAAAGTCTTGATTTTCGCCACAGGGCGCAAGTGAAAAATAGGTCGAGCGTCACAACTGAAGGAGAAATATTGCCTCACTGAAACTTTGTCACGTGAAAGTACACTTTTGCTTGTGCACCGATATAATCAGGACTTCCGATTAGGTTCTTGTGTAGGAATACGTAGAAGCCAACTGCGTTGTGCTATCACTTGTTGGTGTGCGATCATGGCAGGGAATAAAAAATATTCACCAAATTTAACAGTAAACCAACATAAAGATGCTGAACATAATAGTTATATAAACACCGAAGCGGCAAGATTAAATAGTAACTTTGTTACTAGCGGTAAGATTAGATAGCAACTGTGTTACTAGCAACTTTGAGCACGATTACTTACGTTCACTCCATCTGCTCCATCTTTTCCAGGTGGACCCGGTGGTCCCATTGGTCCAGTGTCACCCTGAATTATACATAATTTCCACTCAATAGGAGTGGAACTTGATACAAATGGTCATTACTACACAGTTCGGAAGTACAGAACTCATTCATTAAATAGGGAACTTAAGTCTGAAAAACCCTTTGTATCTGGCATCATAGTTGCGTGAACCATGTGGAAGATTACAGAAAGCTGATCGGATTGGCACGAGACAAAACAGATTTAAAATTGTACACTTGTCAAAAAATAATTCACATAACAAGAGCTGATGCACATTTTTCCACAAGGGCTTTTGCTGGCATTTATTTTTTCATTATATTTAACTGTGCGAAGAATCCTTAATAATATATTGGTCTACGTTGAAGTAGGCAGATGTGCTTCTATCATTTTCGTATTCAGGCTAAACGACTCTCTTCCAGTATTTTTGACACTCCGTAAATATCGGGCAAACTGTTACTTGGCATTGCGCCACCAACATCGCTCGGTATTTACGATAAATGTCTGTTTCAGCAAACGTCGATGCTGTTTGGTGACCCATTAACAGCGGCTAGAACTTACTGTTTCGCCTTTGTCGCCTGCCTCGCCTTTCACGCTTTTACCAGGTTCTCCAGGAGGGCCTCGCGGTCCCGGCGGCCCGGCTGGCCCCTGCTGACCCTGAGCAAACATGAACTTGCGTGATGAGTAGCACAAGAAAAGTTAACAGAAAGCTCTATTGACCAGCACATATCGCATTAGCTGCGCTACAAAGGGAAACCACGGCGATTTGCATTTCATTCCCTCACGAGTTAACCCAGTGGCGAGTTGAGACAATGTTGACGGGCCAAACAGATGGGCTGCTGCATCAACCGCAGGAGATTACCGAGCAAGCGTTGAAAGTTTGCCATGCGTGAAGTCGCATACTTCTTACGTACAACGGCACAACGAAAATATCTGTCAGCAACCGTGAACATAATTTTCCAATTCTATTCTGGGCAAGGGTGAGTTGTAGCCCGCGTTTTGGAAAGAAACAAACAGAAATTATGGTGCAACTGATAACTAACCTCAACGTTAAAACCAGATCCAAAGTCCATATCAGAAAAAACCTGCAACATAAAAAGCTATGCGGTGACAGCTATCAAAAAGACAAAGCTATGATGACCAGAAGCGCAGAAATCATGAATAGCAATCGCTCAATCTCCCTAAAACCCTTTCTCCCATAGTTTCCGTTTGCCTTAAGACAAATTTTTGGTAATTGTTTTTCGTATCCACCGACAAACATGATAGAGTACGCATTCGTACATCACCATGTAAGCATACCTCAGGAAAGTTAGATGGTCCGGGAGGTCCAGGTGGTCCGATTACAGATGAACCGGGAGGACCACGCTCACCCTACACAAAAACAAATAAAAACTGTGAAGACAGTTGTTCAAAATTCGATTTCTTTGGACATCTCAAATTAAAAGAAACAAAATTATAAAGATACTGTAGAAACGACATGAACAAATTTCCAGGTAATCCTGAACGAATTCTCCAATGTAACCGAAGCAAAGCAGCAAATTCTTGTAAATGACTTCAGTCATCACCAACGTTTTTTTTTCTATTTTTTCACAAATCTAGAAGCAAATCTTTTCTTGCTGCTTATAGTCTGTATTACTTTTTTGCCATCTTCTCCGTCTTCACCATCTTCACCGGGTTCGCCCTTCTCGCCGACATCGCCTTTCTGGCCCTAAGAGCAAATTAAGTCTTTTTATTTTGCTTCACATCCTTGCGAAATGGGCAACAAAACAGTAGGTCATAAACACTGGCATAATTGAAAATTGTGAAAATAAGGAGGATCTTTTTTGTCGACAACAGGAATACACAATTAGACAACAGATTACATAGAGCCCATCGCTATGAGAAACGATTAGGGCAACAGGCTTAAAAAAACCTTGGTTCAATGCCGTCGTAATAAATTTACACAACACTACACTGCAGTTTCGATCTCTACAGGACAAAATACATTTTTGCATTTTATTACATATACAACCCAAAAACACCATAGTTACTCAATGCCATTTACCGTACAGCAAGATGCGACTGTAGCGTGGAAAAACCACCTTAGACTATTGTGATTTTCATTACTAGTGACGAATTTTCATCGCGAAATAGGCGCAAAACTCAAGTGAAAGGTCAGTCACAAAATGAGAACTTTCAAGTTTACAGTGTACGCCAAAGTGAGTCAAGTTTTTTTTATGTATTAACAAATTAATGATTGTACTGTTCCGGTAACAATTAGTTGAGTTCCAAGTGAAATGCAATCATAAAAAAACTTACTTTTTCTCCCAAGATGCCAGGAGGGCCCTGGAAAATAATAGCGGGTTTTAGTCAACGAAAAATACGGCAAAAATATTTTCTTCAGATAAATTTTTGAGTTCATCCTGTAGGTAGACCATCAACACACCAGCAAATGCTGGGCCTAATTGCGGTATTCAACGACTGCCCTACCTGAGGGCTAGCTGGATTGATGTAGAGATTGGACTTGAGTTACGTGCCTCATTACGAGTCAAGTCACGTTTAATCATGTAACTTCAAAATTGCTCACATAATTTCGCATGTTTGCTCCGCAAACAGTTTTCATTATTGATACGTTTCGTAGCATAGCATTGCCTTGCGTTGGAATGGCAATTTGCGTTCAGCCAACTCAAACATACCGATGTGCACGTTTTCAACTTACTTTCTTGCTTTGCGGTCTTACAAACTTGCCATCAATGCGTCCCTGCTAGACGATTTAATCTGATGAGATAAACTGATCTTGTTGCGCAAGAGAAATTAAATCGCCAACAAGGAACTGTACGTTAAAGCCAATGCTTCAATGGCGTATTACTATTACTCCACAATTCGCTGGAGACGTTTCGAATTTCCATAATGCCCGGATGTTTGTAAGCGCTTCCGTCCACGTAAATCGCAAGCGTCATGACCACTACTATGAAACAAGCTTATTTGAGGGACATGATGCAACTGAGAGACATGACAGAGAAAAACATCGGTTGAAAGTTATAACGGCCAAAAACCAGGGATCATAATTGTTTTTACGCGCGCAAGCACTGTAGAATCTGGAAGGTCAGGTTTGAAAAAATGATAAAAGCTTACAAGTAGATGCATTCTGCTTTCTGTTCAGTGACGGATAGACAACCTCCCCATAATAAATCACCTGCCAATGAACAACACGAGCAACTATCGAACTGCCAAGTGTTATGACAGAGAGCTTCTCAATGAAAGCGTTTTTTGACAGGTTATGGAACTTTTGTTGTGTCGCATTGGCCACTGAACGCATCAACTTTGCGCAATCTGACTCATGCACAACCAGCCATGGTATTTGCGCTAAGTCGGCCTACAAGCTCACAGCTTGCTGGTGACGTTATGCTGTATCTGATGCGTTTTCCAAAGCCAGCTGAAGTGCTTGCATTAAATTGGATGAATTGCAAACGCGAGTTAGCACAAAACAAAACCTGATCAACAAAAATTTAGCAAGCATCCACAAGATACGTACAGCTGCGCCAGGAGGTCCTTGAAGAATCGATGGGTCACCCTTTTCTCCCTTTTCTCCTGGCAGTCCCTGCATACCTCTCTCACCTATGCCGTCTATACCCTATGTAAATAGATAAACAAATTGAAACGTTAAACAGGCAAACAAAAAGTAACCTTCGGAGTATAATATATCAGCAGATAATGTATGTGTAGAATTGAAGTATACTGTAGTATTTTGAGAGTTCGCAAATCAGAGCATCGTGGAATCTTGCTTTGCGTTAAGCTTCCACGTCACAGTACCTTTTCGGTGAGTGCTGCCCTTTTAGTAACAGTCAACGGAGCAAAATGATCTAGATAACGATTCTACCACAATCTGTGCAAGCGACGAAGATACACTTTCATTTTAGCACCAAGTACAATTAGTTTATAGCGGCTTGATATGAATATTTTGGGTAAGGGCGTGACTGCAATTACCAAGCACTGCGTTGTGCAAAAACACATAGAAACCTGTTCTCTTTTAAACCCATTTTATCAGAATCTAATTGATTCTCTTTTGGGAGAGGATTTACCTAAAAAGTGGCGTAACGATCAGTAAAAAAATGCTCAAGTGCGAGTTTGGAAATGCAGAAGACTTATTTTAATCTATACCCATGCAAAGACTTTTAACTCATGAAACGCCGACACCAAAGTACGAGGTCAAGACAGTTAAGAGCGCTTTTTACGCTATATTCATACAGATGTACTCCACGGAAACCGAATTTTATTTGTCGTCCGATATTATTGACATGGATATGCGTGATCTAGCAACTCAGCCGCTTGGCCCTCATTGCTCTGCGCTGGCGTGTTTTCATTGGTACGAGCCAGCAAACGTTAAAGAAAGCGGTTAAGTAGCCGATGCTTACCTTCTCGCCAGGCTCGCCTTTTTCACCCTGAAAAAATGCGAAGCATTCGTTTAATCGCAGCTCTTAAAATGGTCTCAACACTGAATGACGTTACGCTAGGTGGCAATAAACGAGGTTGTTCGCATGATCCGTGTCATTTGCCCACCAGCGAAATTGATTTATCCTAACAACAGAAAATGGTGAATAGGGATGTGGGCTTTCATTCGCTTGGCGATTCTCCACTGACGAAAGCTTCGTAGTTACAGTTTATGTTAGGGTTGTCAACGGCAGCACTGGCTGCTGTACCATCTATCAACGATCAAGCTAGTTTGCACAACTGAGCGCACAAAAGCAAGCGTCTATAAGCTCAGTGTGCAAATGTATGGCAGACGTCTGCACATTAAAGGAAACTAAGCCCCTTTGCGCCTCGATCAAATCAACGTGGTTGCAAGCAGTGTCCCACTGGGAACACACCGCACAGTTTTCTCAAGCTTGTTACGAAAAAACGTGATTTGTTCTGCATACGCGTAAATCATTTCTGCAGATAATCTTCTCCTGCGTCATAATAACGCTGCATTGCATGTTTTCAAGGTATTGTCTTCTTTGAGTGAGCGGGATGCCATGCCTAGAAAACAAAGGCATACCTCTTCCCCGCGTGGTCCAACAACTCCCTGCATTCCTCTTTCGCCAGCACTGCCATCCTTGCCGCGTTCACCAGGCGCTCCTACGTGTATGAACATAATGTTGAACATGAAAACACCTTCACCCAGAACATTTAACGCCAAAGGTTAGGGCGGCACTTGGTTCCGGTTCCGGAAACTGGCACCAATGAAATTTTTTACTGACGGCAAACTGGTTTAATGCTCATGACATCATACCAAATGCAACTGCGAGCTGATTTCTTCGAGCAAATTCAGCAAGGCAGAGCAATTCCGGCTGATTTGCTTTACTTCCGAGGTTTAAAACCTGGCAGTTAAGCAAAACACGAAACCACCAGTCATTGTTGTTGATATTTGTAGAAATCAATACGTTTTCGCAGTTCTAAGCGGTACTTGTGCGTCGTTCCATTTCGTTCAAAACACTAAATTGACTGCTGTTAAAGCTAGGCTACAAACGCACCTTTCATAAGGCCAGACAGGGATAAAAAAGAGTTTTTTAGTGGGCGATTAGAAGTTGCTGCTGTGCCGTATTATCTTACAGAGCTGTAGAGGATTTCAGCATGAATTATTCAAATGACGTACTTTATAAAAACGCATAAACCTGAGTGTTAAATAGGTGAATTTTTGCAATGAAAAGAGAAAAAAGCTAAATCCAAACCTGCGAAAAAGCAGTTATTTTCGCGAGAACAAATATAACACTCAAATTGCTGAAAATTACAAGCAAATTCTGTGATGACGCGTTGTTGGAAGACGGCAAATAGTTAGACGCAATGCAGACAAGAAACTTGAACCGCTTTGTTGTAAAAATGCAATGAAAAAGTTCAGAGAAGTTCATTAGTCGTTTTTGTTTTAGCTGAATGACTTATTAAAATTTTCCCTTCCTTGATCCAGCCAATTTGAAGAAATAATAGCCGCACAATGCAAAACTTAACTTAGATGCAAATCAGTAGCACACACCGCAACGTCTGTGTGGTTTTGAATTTAGCAGCAGGCAGCACACTGTGCTCATCATTTACAAACAGCTACGTCTCAACTGCAAAAATGAAACAGTGCTAATGACAAGCTAGGTATTTGCGCACGCACGAAGCTCAGGATTACAGAACGTTAGAAAGCGGCTTGTCAGGCTCGGTTACGCTTGAATGCATCGTTCCATCGCCGATTTGCAGCAGCGTGTGCTGGTTTTGAACTATCACCGCCGAGTTGCACGGAAAACCGCGAAACGCACACAACCTCCGTTGTGCAACAAATAATTGCCTAACGCTTTGGAGTATGTCGGAAACAAGCGCTGAGGTGGGCTTTGCGACGCAGGTAGAGTTCGTCGACAGCCGTCTGACACTAGATGCCACTTAGACCTCGATGTAAAACACGCGCCCTCGCTGTTAATTGACACACTTCTAGTGTTACGAAAGACAAGAGGGCACCAACACCGCAGCTAAGGTGTTGAAACAAAATCTGAGCATGAACGCTTCCAGAGTGGTAAATGGCCGTAAACACAACAAAGTTGGCAAGCTGCGTGCATCTTCACTGTTGTTTGAAAACAAACGCAAATGCACCAACGGCTAGTAAAAGAGCGAAAACAAGCAGCAAAAAGTTTGTGTGTGGCTGTTGCATTGCACACTTAGAAAATAACAGAACTTCGCGAGTTCTTCAGCTTTCTTTCGTTAGCAGGATCGTAATCATGATAAGAAACGTTGTCGATTTCACTGACAATCTGCTGAATAAATGCACGAACAAGCACTTGAGGCCACAGGTACTTCAAAATAAAATATCGTTCTGCTTCTTAGAACGTAGAAGACTGAGAAGACTGACAGCAGAGCGGTCGTATGAAGTCACACAAGCAGTACTATGCAGACGCGCAATTCACGCAAGATTGCTTGATAAACTTCAACAAATCAAGACATAACTAAACATCAGGTATAATCAAACCCTCTGCGCAATGCAGCGAGCCACCATGGTTGCAAAGAAAACACGCAAAGCGGCGTCACCTGAACGCAGTAACGCTCTTGCAGCTATTACAATCCGCCCAAGGTTACTGATGCATGCTAAACAGCGTTTCGGACACGTCGCATCGTTAGCGCGCAAGACAAACAACTGTCGCGGTGCGGCGGCCATGAAAGAAATCTGGATTTTTGCTTCCGACCTAGGAGGAAACCCGCTGAAGGGTCGACCATGAAAGATTTTGCTGCTGGCACAGCAAAAAACTAAGCGATGAAAGTTGATGGGTAGCGTGTCCGGAATGGTGGGTGTGGCCCGACAATGTCCAGATTGCAACTTGAGCGAAACAAAACCCATCTCTAAGTTGGGACAAGACTTGTAGCTGGCTGAAGACACGGAAACAAAACTACGACAAGTTCGTTTGCCACCCACCTTTCTCGCCTTTCACACCAATTCCTGGCTCGCCTTTAGGTCCACTGGATCCTGGCGGTCCAGTATCTCCTTTTGGGCCTTCAAAAAATAACGAAAACACCTAGAACTTAGCTAGTTAAAACTATAAGCGGTTTTTATCTCAGAAAACACTGAGAAATTAGCTAGGTTAAAACTATAAGCGGAAAAATGTCGGTAATCGGCGTATGATACTATCAACGATATTGTTAAACTCAATATTCGTACAAGGAGCCGCATCAACAAATGCAGGAAGTTTTCTTCAAATTGTGGTTTGTTTTCCCACCAGGTAGACATTATAGTGCGTGCCGGAATACTCGAGTTAAACTTAACAACGACTTTCACAACACGAACAAGTAACGCCCTTCAAAAAAATTGCAAAAATGCGATTGGCATTGTATGCAAATTTAAAAATAATCCAATTCTTTCTTACACAACGTTCCGACATCGTAACTGCGAGCATGCTGCGTGTAAAAGACAGTAACCTAAATGTCAGAATTTACATGTCAAGATCTCGCCGATGATAAATAGGCAAAGCAGGATGCTACTTGTTCATAGGTAGGTCCCTTACGGTCAAAAAGTTCGGACTTGGATTTAAACTGAGTTTTAATTTCGTAGTCTATTTGTTTACATGCGCCATGGTGGCGCGTCATCCAGTTCACTTTACCTTGCACTTCTTGGACGATCCTCTCGAATGACGAAGAGCTCTAGAAACACAAAAGAAAGACAGCGTTAGATACTATGGAAAGATATTTATGCAATTCTAATCACCGTTGTAAACAAAATAAAAGGAAAGATTTCGAATCAAAAAATGTTCATCTGATCAATTCGATGCACACTTTCCTGGTTTGGTGAGCATAGCAAGCCTGAACAGTCGAAAACAGCAAGATCTCACCTTAGTCTCAACAACTTCTTCTGGAGCAACAACAGACGGCAAGATTATTTCACTTCCAAGTATTTCCCCTTCTTCTTCTACCGTCGGTGCAAGAGTGGTTGCGGAAGTTGTAGTCATTATTTCTGTCGTCGTCGCAGGAGTGGGTTCTTCGACTTCTTCCTCAGATGTAATCACCATACTTGCTGTAGATGGAAAACTTTCGCGAACCTTCTCTGTTGCAGGAATTACCTCCGAAGGCTCAGGAGGATGAGTGCTTTCAACAATACTTCCAGTAGTGATAGCAGCATCATATTCTGGAGACACAGCACTTTTTCTCACTGTGCCTGCTTCGGCGCCTTCGGACAACTCCTCTTCTTCGGTCGGAACCTTAGCAGGAAAAAAAACCTTTTCAATGTTAAGGCGAATATTGGCGGTTACTGTTACAGAAAGTTGATTGTCAAAATCAAGCAAATAAAATGGCATTCAACGTAAGTACTGACCAATTTCGTAAAACAGACTTGATGTGGAAACGCAGGTAGCAAAATCGGTTTACGTTATTTACTTTTTCTTTTGAAATTTCTTTTTCTTCTTTTACTTCTTCTTCCTCTTCTTCAATTTCTTCATCTCCTCCCGTTTCCATGTCACCTTCATCGCTTCCATCTCCACTACCTCCACTAGCTTCAATATCTTTGCAACTATTGGCTGGTGTTTCAGGATCTAAAGCTATCTCCAGTTGTTGCAAAGCACCCTGTAGATGAATAAGCAAAGGATGGTAAATATGCACGAAGATTCCGTGAGCAACCCGTGCAAGGAAGAACATACAAAATCACAACATTCTACAATTTCTCAAGTTTTTCATTAAGTTAATACACAACCACTCTTTACGGTTTATGCACTGAATCCAAACGTTTCTGTCTTCAGTTGGTATCGAAAACAAAAAGCAATAAAGAAAACCGCTAAGAGAGTTGACGTATGTTTTTTATTGCTTTCAACCTTGCTTTAGTTATTACGCTATTGGCCTGGCAAAGTTGCAATTGATGGTTGGTAAATACGTTTTGCTTTTGTTGTTTTTTTTACCTGTGGATCTTGTCTGTTGCACAGTGTAAAAAGTGCGGAAGGAGCAGAAAAAGATAAACTTGTTGATTCCTTGTTCAACTTTGCTTGGGTGCCACGTGCTTATACATTAATTGTTATCCGAGCGCAGAGCCATTAACTAATGGGGAAGTCACACCGACACAAACGTAATATAAAACGTGGCATTGCAAATAAAAACGAGCTTAAAGGAATTGGCTGAACAACACCGAACTCAAACAATAACTGTATTTATTTAACCACGCAAGACCATGCTTAAAACTCACAGGAAGGGCGAATTTCACTGAGCTTTCTTCAGGAATTATCAATGGCTCTCCGATTTTTTTGTACACAGTCTGAGTCGTCAGTTTGTCGCAGTTGAAAAAAAGAACAAGATGGTTGTCTCGGACTTCCACACCCAGACGCGTCCATTTTTCGTGGAAGTTGTCCACCTGTGATTCAGTTGTACAGGCTTGATGAATTCAGTGCATGGTGCACTGCAAAGCACACGTCTGCAGAATTTTGTTAAGCGAAACATTTTTTACTTTCAAAGCACGATCACAACGTCGCAATCTCGAAACGATAACTCAAAACAATTTGCTGGTTTTAAGTTTGAGTAGCAAAGTCAATCAAAACTCAGCGACAGAAATTCGAAACTTTTGGTCTTTAGTTAACAAACGCTTTCAAACTTAAAATTTTGAATCGACCATTGAAAAAACAGAAGGATCTTGTTCGGGTAACTACGACTTTTAAACAAACGAGCAAAATATCTGTTAACGACTCCCTTCACAAACCTCCAAAAGCGTGGTCTAACCACGGAAACACTTCCAAGATTGTATGGGTGCATTTGGATTTTCTCATATTAGTTGAGCGCAACACGAAAGCATGGCTGCTACGACACAAAACATATCTAGCTAAACCGCATAACGGAAACACCTATCATCAAAAAAACAAATCCCAATTACGTGCGGAAAACTTTCAGATAAATCCTGATTACAGGACAAGAAGAGATCATACCAGGCGCAGTACGTAAAGACAAGACCCCCGTAAGTCATGAAAGTCATCTCAGTTTGACAGCAAGTGGTACCTGATTGAATTAAAACCGCATGAGCGGCTGCAAGACATGACCGCCGGACAAAAATCGTTTTTAACCTAAGTGTAAGTACAAAAATTAATTTCCCTACGGCTTGAGTGCATGCTTCGACTGATGAACATACAACAAGATTATTGCTCACAAAAGTTTAGTTCCAGTTTCTGCGTTGATCAAATATTATCATATTTAGCTCTGCAAAATGTTTTATCATTCCTTTTCTTACTATGACACTTAGTTTCGAAAACTCTGGCAGCCTCAGCACTAGAAAAAAACATGTCAACAACGGGGATGGCAGATATGCGTAGAAAAACATGCCGGTTACTTTGAATGGTTAAAGTCACCTTGAAGTTTGCAATCTTGGCGTTGTTCCAATAGAGCGCTACGATCATTCGATCAGCATCTCCAGGTAATGGCCCGATTTCGATTCCAAGAACCACGGTGTTCTTTTTATCTCGTACAGCGAAGAGCCAGCCGCCATAACGTTTGGCAGGCTTTATGATGGCTAGGATAGCGAATTCTCTGGGAAGCTTTCCAGGGAAATGATTTTTTATTGATGTCGCTGCCGAAAGGAAAAATTCGAAATTATACGCGTTGCTCAGCGAAACGAATCAGGTAAACATGTAACTAAACCCCTGAAAAGGAAATGGCAATGGGATAATCCAACGAAATATCTTGAATAGCTGAAGTTTTGTACACGAAAGAGCCATGCACGGATATGGCTTAGCGATCATCGCCAAACTTGCTCACTAAGCTTTGAACTACGGCAATACAAGCAAGAAAGAAATTTAACAAGATTTTTGCGCAGGGACACGCATAGTTTTTTGTGAATAATAGGTGACATAACACCTACTTGATAAAACGATGGAAGTCTGAGAGGAACTAAATTTTGAAATGAACTGAATCAAAAAGGTTGACCTTTGGTGTTCATAATATATCTAAGACTCTACAAGACAACAAAGACTCTGGTTTTTCTTTACAGTGAAAATATTAACATTACACTCAGTTTGACTTCAACGTGACTCCAACAAAATCTCACTCACCGTATTCTGCACGATCTTCGAACACAAATGACGGAAAGCCATTGATTCCACGTTCAAAAGAAATTAGGTCTGGAAGAGGGAGATCGATTGCAGCGACCAGGTCGATTTTAGAGGAATCTGTGCAACGAAAGAACGTACACTCAAGGGGTAGACGTGATTTAAAACTATCGGAGACTTCACTATGTTATCAAAAGCTATAGCTGTTAACGTCGATAGCATTAGTGCGCGTGTTAATCATGCGCCAAAAAAGCGCATTAACTTTCAATTTCGACTTCAGTTGTTTTTTTTAATATGAAAAATAAAGTGCATATCTCCACTTTCCATCTTTGGGATGGAAAAGTTTGGTTGAAACTTTCAAAGGAGCAAAACCAACAAAACTTTGTCTTTTGTGCATTTGGGAATTGCAGTTTTTCATGCTACGAAAGATGTGTGATATCCAAAATTCAAACACAACAGAACCAAAAATACAGTACAATATTTGAAGAAAAAATCAAGCACTGCAATCTCAGCATACATAAAATAAAGAGCAATTATAATAAGTTTGTCAAAACGCACTCCCGGCAATAGTTAGACGAGATCAGTGGTGTAGGGACATAAACGGAAGTAGGGAAACGCTCCACTGAAAAGATACGTCATGCACGTCAAGACAGCTGAGAACTTTTTAGTTGGAAAATTCAAAGAAACGAAGAAAAACTCCCGAATTTTGTTGCTACACACAGAAATTATGGAGCGTCGTTCCCCTTCAAACATTATGAAGGGCAGCGTTTCCCCCTTACCACTTACTACACCACTGGGAAAGTTGAAAAATAAATCAATAAGACTGGATGCGACATTGTCATGCTCTATTGTGATTTTGTGGTCTAAAGTGAAATCCGAACGTAGCATGCAACGCCTATCAAAACGAAGATGAACAATCTAACTTTTAAACTCACCATCGTGCTCAAGCGAATGGTCATGTGGAAATGACAATGTGGCATTTCTGAATTAACCCAGAATGTCTCACGTTAGGGTTTTTTAAGTCTTTTCTTAGAAACCGTACAAGTTTATGCGGTACAACCATTCGCTTCCGAAAAATTGTATTTCGAGAAAAATTCATGCCGCCGTCGCAGAACTTTGGTGTGACTGCAAAATGGGTGATTTTTTCCCCAGACGGTCTATCATCAGAATTGAAGGCTGTGAAGGACATTGAACGCCCACACAATCTTACAAGATCTCTGTAAGTCATGCAGTATTTCGACATCTTTAATGAAACGTAATCTTGCAGTAGTCTCAGCAGCAACTGGCTTATCTACTGTGAGCAAGAATCATACTAACTGCTGCAGATCTACCTTACCTTGAATGGTTATGAAGCTACAGTTAGTCTATTCACAGCAACGCAGGCTTAGTCGAATATGTCGGAAGATTTTACAAAAAAATGCCGTGATCATCAGTAAAACGTCCGCGATTATGACTTGTAAGTAAAATCACTTTGTTAAAACTGCAGTGTGACCACAGTTTGATTTGTTGTGCAGCGTTTCCGGACGAACATGAGGTTTCACAGGGAGCACTCCGGCGGAGCGAAAAACATTCAGCAGAAGCATGCCACCCTCTCAAAACATGCAAAGCTCCAAATCAGCTGGCGATATGAGACAAGCCAAATCACACTGCAAGCAACGGTGATGGTGGAAACATTGACCAGTTGTTAACGCAGCACACACAACGCCGCACATTTACGGTTAACCTGGTTCTGCGCAGCCAAAAGTGGCGCTCGAATTTCGGCGACTTTTGTCGATTTTCATGTAGCGGTCGTCCATACTGGCGCAAAGCTTCGGGACGCTTCTCATGCACATGTACAAGCGACGTATGAAATGGCATCGCACGTCCGCCGGGGTCTGCGACGTTACGCTCGACTGGTATTGGCTGAGGCAATTCTCGATATAACATTCATGAGCGGCAGGGGTTGCGATCGACGAGGTTCTGGTGTTAGGGTTCAGGGGCAATGAGATGGGGATAAGCGTGGTGAGATCTACTACCGATTGCATTACGTGCGAAAAGTTCGTTTTGTTTAATAACGGTGGAAAATTGACGCGCAACATTTGGTCAAACGCAGTTTGTTCAGGCACGCAGGAAAATGTTGGCCAGCGGAGACGTCAATGTTTCAAAAAGAATCAGCACATTTAAGCAGCCGATCCAAAAATGCGCGGCATTTTCGGATAAAAACACAGCAGTGAGCGGCAAAGCAAGTGTACGCACAGTGGTCGCGGTATGAAGCGAAGTGTTGACAAGTTACACGTCAAATTGCAGTTGCGAAAGCGCAAACGCGTTTCGCAAAAGAATAACAATAAAAACGAAATTTCGCAGGTAACAATCGACAGTAGGTTTTCCACGCAATCATATAAGACGTGTATATGATAGCATGCCAAAAGCAAGGGAAAGAGAGGTGAAACAACAATATAACGATGGTTAGCGGTCGCCACTCAGCATTAAGGAAATAACTAGAAAATGGTGTACGCAGCACAACAGGCGTGGGTTTTGACCGAGACGGGTTTTATACAACAATAGCGTTTAAGCTGTTGCAACCTTTTGCCCAGAATATATTGCACGAGTTTTTGTGGAAAACAAGACGGTTATTTTGTTTTGCTATCTTTACGACAATAAGCGAAAACATTCCCCACCAGGGCAAAATTTTTTTCTACTATGGCTACACTATGAATCAGCAAAACTACGAGTCGAAAGTGAAGGTTTTGAACAGTTATTTCCGTAAGTTATTTTTCGAGTACGGTGTATCTGTGTGCTTGGCGGCTGCGCGAGAGAAATTGATAACGAGTTCTACCGGACCGGCTTGACAAAATCATTCATCGACGCTGGGAGCATTTGATTAGACAGACAACGGGTTTAAAGAAAGAGAAAAAAAGTACTAGAGGTTGATACAGGTGTACTTGATTTAATTTTGTAGTTTGCTGGAACAACAAAAACATAGTTTAACGTCTGGTTCATTACAACGATAATTCAGCGAGAGCTTCAACTAAAACTGTTTCATTTTGGGAAATCCAGGTACCCCCTCTTCGTTGGCAGCTGCGAATATTTACAGAGCCAGAAGTGCAGGACTATGTTAAAATTTCACAACACCGTGTTAGTGATGATGCGGTTAAAAAAGTGCATGATCGGTAAAGAATCGATTATGCACAAAAATGCACATAAAGACCAAGATGTTAAAGTCGCGCTGCCAGTAGCCAAAAAATTATCAACAGATTTAATTACAGCTACGTACCATCTGTTTGAAAAAGAATGAATAGAAAAACCTAAGTTGTATGCACAAATGATCTGCCCGTTTCTGCGTGATGACACCTACTCAATCTTATGTTCTGAAGTCCACGACCAAACAGCAAAAATGTTGAGCCGACTGAACACGTACAGTAATGACCCACAATGCGCCACATTTCAATGCGAAAGCGCAGTACAAGCACATGTAACATCACAACTTCAGGAAACACATGAACATTTTATTGAACGAACAGCGTGAATCAGCAACTTGCATTGCAATTCTATTCGACTCGCTGTTTGCTGAAACCTCAAATATCCCGCAGCGGTGAAAACGGTCGAAGCGCTGTGCTGGAAGGCAGTTAGCAAAATGTTGAAAGAACCGGTGGCAAAGTCATAGAAAAAATTTTCATAAACTTTTGCTTATTCATCGTTAAGGCAAAGCCATATCTGCGCTGCGCTAGTTAGAAATCTTAACGTTACACGACGAAGGAGCACACACGACGTGTACCCAAGGTCGATAGTAAATTTTATGGATGTATTAACAAATTTTGGCTTTCTTTTTCCGGAAACCGTTAGCCGACTACGTCTACTCCCGTGCTTTTCCGAGACAGCATTTCTGCTCACAGCAAATGCGCAGCCTCGCAACATTAAAAACCACGACAGATATATTGATTTTGTCAAACTATGATCCATTTCACTACTGCAAATACAATGATTCTGCAATGTTCATAAACCAGTCAAACTAGTGGTGTTAAACCAACACATCCAGTTTGTGCACAATTAAAAATTTACAGACCTTAAAATTTTTCAAAAAATGGAGTTTATGGATTCGTTAACCTCAGACCAGGTTTTTTTTTAAGGAAATTGTTAGGTACCCGGTATGGACCTGTAGGGACCCGATTTTCTCTGATTCTCGGGACTCGATGATAATTTTCTCTGATTCTAGGGACCCGAATTTCTATTCTGGGTACCCGAATCGGGTCCCTGAAACACCTTAGAAAAAACCTGCCTGAAACTGTGATTTCTGTTATTATATGCTGAAATTGTTTACAGCACGTTTTCAAGTTTAAGAAAAGTGAAGTAAAAAACGAGGTCTGTCTTAAAGTTGATTTGTGCTCAGACGTTTCAGCAGACAACCTTCAGTTAATATTTATGAACAAAATAAAGCATTTTAAACGAAACTGTCAAGGTGTGCTTTGTTTATTCGAGATATTTGGTCTATTAGCAAAATACATCACAAAGTGAAAAATCAGCAAGATGGCATTATGCATTGGTTCATAATTTACATGAACTCACTTGAAACACTGAACCCAGATACCTAAATATTTCTCAAACAAACGCAGTACGTGAAAAAAAGGAAACTTACTGGGTCGCATCCATCAGGTTCAAGTTACACCGGATGCTGGGTTCACCAACTAACTGCACGTCACAAGACGCGAAAACCTTAAAGTGACAATTAACTTGCGAAAACATGATCCAACGGGAAATTCAACTCGTTGCGATTCGCCAAACTGTGCAAATCTGATGCTGTTACTGCGCGGTTCACCCGTTGTGTAAAAAATTGCGTCCTATTGTGTAAAGAGACATGAACTGCCAGTACGGAGTCGTTATCAGTCCAGTCAGGAAATGAAACGTCTGAAAAATGCAGCCGATACAACCGCAGCCTACGCAAAAAAAGATGGAGCAATAAAAGAGAAAAAATACTTCGCCGGTCGGTTCGCTTTTTTGTGGATCGCCTTGCATTACAGCCAAAATGACGAAGCATGCACACGCTGCGGGTGTTCTCATTTCATGGTTTATTAGTTATTACATATAAACCATCGAAACCTTCAACTTTCTACACTTCTGACAAATCCGCATTGCTTTAAACCATAGATTGGTATACTCTAATTTTGTAACTCGTGACGTGCGGCATTTATTAATATCTTTGAATTCCGTCTAGGTTTTCTTAAACTTTCACTTTGCATCAGGTAGCAGCCTCGACAGACAGCACCAAACGTTAAAGATATGTTTGGTGGGCTGCAGCGNTGATTTCATTCAACATGCCACGAACTAAAGTCGTTTTCACCTAAACTTGAAATAACGAAAAAAATTGTTGAAATAACGTGGTAAGACAAATCGAAAGTTGAGTCATGCACCTACACGATTATAACCATCGTATGGCCCTGACGTTTGCAATCAAGGTCTGCAGTGAATACTTCGCTTGAAACAGTTATTCCCTTATTCAGTACTCTTTAAGAAAGTATTTCTTTGAACATTAACTATTTCAAAAAACAGTGACAAAACAAGCGTAGATTTAGATGAAATATTCAAAGTTTTCGAGAAGATTTTAGGTTTTCGTAAATGATTCAGCAGTTTTATGCCAAAGTTCAAGTACAACACTGTTCAGCTCGGTACTACTAATGGGCATTCGAGCATAACTGCGTCACAGAGACACCACATAACGTTAAATTGCACGAAATGCGCTTTTGGCTTAGCTTTGGCTACGACAAAAATGCCAAAACGCACTTGCGGGTGAAAGCTTGTTGGGCTGAGCAAACAGCGCACACCAAAGCTCCGCAGGGTTCATTGACACTGGCGTAGCGGATGTCAATTCGCATGCTCCATTGTACCGCACCGTTTAATGTATGAGGAAGAGACAACTACTTGAGGTATATGCGAAACAAAGCCTTTCAAGTACGAATGCAAACTGCTCAGCTGGGCAGATGTCGATGTTCACCATGCTGCAATACATGCACCTACGCCTAACGACAAAAATCAAGTGGAAGCACGCAAACTACGCTAATTTTATGGACGCTCTTCATCAAGCCACAGAAATGTTCGACGATGAAGACAAACAACGGAAGTAGGTTCTGCAGTAGGTTCTTCCAAAAAGTTCCACCAACCAAAGCAAAAACAGTTGTGTAAAAATATGCGTGACTGGAGTGTTCAAAAACAAGAAGTTTTGTAGGTGGCAACATGGTATCCGAGCAGAAGGGAAAATATTATCGAATTTTCTGAAATGCTGCAAAAATGAGAAAACATCGCTCACAGTTTCCGGATTTGTACTTCTTCACAGGGTAAAGGTTACTGTCGCAGGTGCGTTCCTTATCGTTGCGGACAGTTATAGATTGTTGTGGTTTTCAGTGGAAGCAGTTTTACGGAATATCAAATGCGCATTTACAGCCGAAAAGAAGCGTTTGTTACGTAGATGGTCATGCACCGGTTACCACGGTACCGCACACGCAGCTGAACACATGCACCATTTCTTTAATGGAATAAGTATCTTCATTTCCAAAAAAATTCATATTTTTGTGGGACAAAGTGCAAAAATCTCAATAAACCGCCGTCCAAAGGCAAACGCCTCTGTCTCGGCGACATCACGTTGAGTTTGTGATACGGTCTCATAAACTGTACACAATGTCGCTGAGAAAGAACTGCTACCACCGACAGCGATGAGACGCGCCAACACCAGGATGCCGGCCCGGTTTCCAGTCAACTCGTCACCACCTGAACGTGAGATCTTTGGAGAAACTCCCGCATGAAACATTTTTTTGCTTTTTCGTGGATTTTCAAACCGATCAGTGAACTTCTATTAAGAGATTGGCTTTAAGAAAAGTGGCGCGCCGGGTGACGCACTTCGTCGATTACTGCAACGCTGACAAACATAAACTCAGACGAAGCAAGAACCTTGCGCTAGTTTTGACTCAAGTGCAAAGCGCTTGGAAGATTATCACGCAGCTGGTTGTTCGAATTCACTGTTACGCATCGGTGTCATAAAAACGTGCAATCATGTTTAAATTTCATGGTTTATGATTTTCTTTTTTTATTTTCCAAGCGATACTGATGTCACCGTCACGGTTTCCGCATGTCGTGCTCAAAGGTTCCATTTCAGTGTAAAACCTTCATCGGCCTGAACGAGGCAATTTGCAGCGAAGCTCGCTGACATCGAATGAGTGCAAAGCGACCAAGCATGCATGCACCTTGTTAAATAACCTGAGCAAAAGTGCAAACGAGAAAATAACCTGACGCTTTCGCGGCTTCCCATGTTTGCGCGAACGATCAAGTCAGAACTTGCTGAGCAAAGCCCGAGAAAGCTATGTACGCACATTGTCGCTACCACTACGGTCATAACATGTACAGTTGCGAAGTTGAATTGTCGACAGTTCAGAGCTTTTTCATTACGAAGCGCTGCGGGACATCGGAGTAACGCCGTCTCACTGATAGGCTGTATCCCAGGCATAAACAGACAAAATACGGCTTCTTTTTTCGGACGTTAGTAATAAAATAAGGAGTTGCGTTGCTCAATATTTCCAGCATAAAAGAAGCGAATTTCTCAACACAATCGCTCTGCGCAAATTGTTCCAAACGTCTATGCCCGAAAAATTCCAAGCACAGCTGTGTCTGAGGATACGAATATTGAACTTCTGAAATGCCAAAGCAGCGCAATAGCACCTAGCAGGCCGGAAATTCATGAAACACGGGAAAAGTGGGCAAAAAGCGGCGTGAAGACATGTTTACCATATTTTGGGATAAATTCAGCCAGACTTAGTACAATATGTTTGAATAAATTTAGATTCTTTCTAGAAATTCATTCAGCTATTGCATTCAAGCTAGTTCTTTCAAGTTTTAAGTTTGACATTAAATGTTACGAATTTGAAAGCAGAACATGCAGCAAAAGAATTCGGTTCCATTTCTCATCCTTTACCATGTGTGGCTATAGGGAAATACAGCTCTAATCTAAATTGCTTTGCGCAAACTTTTCGAGCGATCCTGTATTTTAAAACAAGCTGGTTATTTTCATATATTAATTAAGAGTCTAATTCATGTCTAATTAAAATAATTCAAAATTTCAAACTGCACACATCACAAGGTTTTGCAAATTTAAGGCATACTTGTTGTAATATCCCAGTGATAAAGCTACACTTTACGTAATCTCCACCTGATGTGGCACTGCTTAGCTGTATAAGCCTGGCAGCACTTGAATGAGCTATCTGCGTAAATTGGCCAGGGTCACTGCGGGATGAAAGCACGTTGAATACCAAGTGATATCCGACTAAGCTTCAACCGCTTCACGATTGTCTGATCAAACAAATATAATGCTGTATCTGGTAGCTTATAACAAGGTCGACTATGTTAAAAACATGCTACCAGGGTTGAACGCCATCACTGACCGTAATAGATGATGACTAAACGGTAAATATTGACTAAAATATCGCCACAAATCACTTTTTGATTAACTTGCGCGTCCAGGGCGCTGGCCACCAGGTTATTCACGTGACATTATAGCCGATGGTCGTCACAACCACCCGCTCTGGATGACCCACTGTCCCGGTCATAATGACGTAATTTCTGAGCAGTCGAAACTCGACCCAAAATTCGCCATTACAACGCGGAAATGCACGTTAATGACTTGCGCTGGAGCGGAACGTGAATGGTTCGCACTTCAAAAAGCTTAAACACGGACCGGTGCGGTGAATGCGACTGTTTACCGGTCGTCTAGCGACGAAGCAGAGACAGCTCTGGTCATGCTATTTTTCAAAGTCATTGTGGCACTGATAATATAATTGCAACTATCGTCTGTCGCACTTTTCCACAGGACACACGCAAAAAATTAGACACGTTTTGCTGAGGGTTAAATGAGGGAAACAAACACAAACAAAAACACAGAGAAAGGACACAGGCTCAGGTAATGGTGCGTCGCAGCATTGTTGGGGATGAGAGCAAATGAACGTCTATTCCATTACCATTTCAGTGAAAACTGGATGCGGAACGAACATCCGGTCTAACGGTAAATATTGATGATGAGGATGCTTTTCAGGTAGCATTGGAAAAGGAAGCCAAGGTCTTCCAAGGATGTAAATCAAAACAGCACGTTTTCCATTAAGATAAGAAATACTCAACACGAAATCCAGCAAGTCCACGCTGTCCCGATTGACTACTGATCTCTACACACAATGCAAGATAACAATACCCATTATCTTAGAATTACTGTGGGTCAAAGTACCCGGCTCAGTGTAAGCCGCATGACCTTTGAACTAACTACATTGTCACGGGGATGTTGCAGGCATTAGCTGGATTAACGTCAACAACAAGCGCCTAGCCATTTCAGCCGCGGTTTTCCACACCAGCTAAGTGACCAATAGCACAATGTAAGATCGCTCCCTAAATGCACCTTTCCTAAATATATCACGCTTTTATTGGATAAAGATGTCCGGCTTTGACTGGCCGGTAAAAAGGTTACTGGCATATTTCTAAAAACCACATCAAATGATGTCGATTCATTCGTTCTGATCGATGATCAGCCGCATGAAGAATACCACTTCCGCTCATGTAAGCAAAAGTCTGTTTCATACACAGCCCGCGCACAAAGCTGTTGAATAAAAAAGCCAGAATATCCCCAGGCAAGAAGTACCGCTTTGCACGATACCAAGGAATGTTTTTCAACGGCTTTCACGAAGATTTTTATCTTCGCTCAAAACGAGTTTGCGGTGTGCAGGGCAAAATTTGCACGCGTTGAAGCAAACCGCTTCACTTTTGCTGGGTTCGCGAAGCAAAGCCTACTGTCGCTTAGATCGAGCATCGCTACTGACGGTCATCTTACTAGACTGGGCTTAGTATTTTAAAATACGGCTCTTTGCTAATCCTTCCAGCCTCTTATCAGAGAGGTTACGTTTAAAAAGTTGAAAGCTTTCCTTTCATTATGGGCAGGGTTGGGTGTAGCCCGTAAAACGATTTTTTT
>JGI24021J15306_10000314_pt1 | contig 33544 bp, 24 predicted proteins | sample Ectturendosymbi1_FD_15306 | JGI IMG/M metagenome (IMG submission 15306)
TAGGGAGTCAGACCATACGATCCGGAACCGTCGCTTTTAAAACATTGCCTTCCGTCATCGAAGTCGCGTACATATTTGCATCACTAAAAGCAATTACCGTACATTTTTTTGTCTGGGAGAAGACAACACGCAAGGAACTTTAACCCTTTGAGTTAACAAGCAAAGTAACTACAGAATTTACCCATGACGGATTAGCAAAAAATACGTACGTGACTTGGGGTTCCGTGAAATGATTCCTCGTTTAAGAAACACTGCTTTAGAATGTTTACGAAAATGTTACTTTTTGATAAGAAAGATTTTTTCAAACAATTGCTCAGCTAACTACAAATTTTAGTGTTAAGAAGCAGGTAAGAAATAATATCATGAATGAACAAGCACTGCTGTTTGCATTGCTTTCACGCAATATTCTTATGAAGCTACGTGCAGCTTAACATTACTTTTATCAAATCACTACCAGTGCAGTTGCAGGAAGTTTTATCACCGGATTGAATCATATCATCAGGAAACCCCGCGTTTTTCCTGAAAAACTCTTCTCAACTTTGATTTTCCCACCTCAATTTTGGACGTTGCAGAGACAACTAATGCACGAAGAAGCTTCTCTTCAAGTTATGACACGCAGGAGGTTTCTTTCATTGGTTCAGCAAAGCGCCAAACACAGGACAGAAGAAGAAAATCTAAAAATCCTCAGGTAAGCTGCGTTAATTTGAGTTAAAATGTAGATCCTGCAACGTTACTGCAAATTTGAAAAACATTGTCTTTGCAATGTTTCGTAAGCAAAACAGCAGAATATGGATGTAATCCAATGTATAACTACGATAATCTTTGGTGACATATTTTTGATTGCTTTTAGTCTGAAATCCGGTTTCGGGTGGAGTCCGCAGGAAACGCGCTGTGCAGACGTTAAAAAAAGATATTGCGTAGCAATCTCAATTGCTTTCACTGATTTAGTAGTAAGTAAATTCCGCAAAAAATCTTCCAAACATCGAGGGATTATTTTCAGCGCCACGTGCATTTAGTTTGACAACGTGACGTTTCACAATTTTTTACGAACTTTTGATTGAAATAGGTTTGCAAAGCAACACAAGGAGCGTTTTTCACAAAAATCAACCAGAACAGCGTGGTCCAAACACTGGCACCCGGGCCGTATGCGGCCCGCGGGCAGTTATTGTGTGGCCCGCGAACGCTTTCTCTATGCCGTAGGGCGTAGACTATATTACACAAAGTTAAATTTTACAAGTAGAACTTGTCTAATTCGTCATCGTTTAATTGGTCAATTCGCTTAATTCGTTACTTTTTCGTTGGTCCCGGCAGAATTCTTATCTTTTGTGTACATTTCTGTTCGTCTAATTCGCCATCGTTTAATTCGTCAATTTGCTCAATTCGTCACCTCTTCTTGTCCCTTAGAAGCGTTTTGTGAGGCTAACACGTCATTTGCTGTTTCGCTTTTGATGCCTAAACAGCTAGTATGTGTGGGAATTTAAACAAATCAAGGATCTTTATCTGAGACATGTTTCACCTCGAAATTTGTTTATCGTATTTGTACACAAGTTGCGAAGCGAAACCCAACTCCCCATTGAGAGAACGCGGGAAGTCTTTTAGTTAAAGATTTCTTTTAGTTAAAAGTTCGCAAAAGATATAAAAGGTGCAAGATTAAATGTTAAAGATTTAATAGATTCTAGATTAAATGGAGGAGTCCATATAGAGAAGAGGAATTAATTGTTGTATTCAACCATACCGCCATAAACTTGTACTTGACTGAAAATAAGAGCACTATGCATAGGAGTTACCATGATAAAGTATAGGTGCTTCTATGATAAAGTTTTCACCTGTTTGCATAATTCGTCACCTCGCCTAAATCGTCATTTTTTCTAATCCCCTTGAGGTGACGAATTACTGTAGGAAAATTCTACTGTATTAGCCACACAGCCCTTGCAAGTTACACATCATTGAAGTGCAGGTCAATTCAATATGTAACTATCAGAGGGTAACAATATATTTTTCCAATATATGGAAAAAGTTACAATAGCTAACCTTCAGGCGAAGCTAACGTTGCAGTCCTACTCTGTGACCACAAAGCATGCGTTTACTTTTTGTCTTTGTTGCAAGCATAAACTCTATAATTAATTTTCGAGTTTGATCAGAAGATGTGCATTGTGAAAGTATTGAAGTAATATTCAATCTTCATTACTATAGCAATTTAACAAGAAATTAGTGTAAAAGAGAAGTGTCAGAGGAAAACAGAAAGTTCAATTCTAACCGGGAGGAAAGGTATCTCTTTGCGAATAACAAAGGCAAACCACAGTGTTGTGTGAGGATGCAAGTATTATCCGTTCCGAAAGAGTTTTTATTTAAAGGGGCATTACCGTACCAAACATGCGAAATCATACGGGAAATACCACGGAAATTCTAGGGAAGCAATATTTAAATAATTGAAGGGTAACCAGGCCCGAAACCAGGGGGGAGACCCGACAACTGCCCCCACTTAAGAGACTTTGTACTGAAGATGTGCTCCCCATGTTCGTCATTTGCTGAAGTGCTTTCTCAATTATGAAACGATTGAAAAACGACACACGAAATAGAATGGCTAATGAAACCTGCGTGCCTCATTGCGTCTGCCAACTACGGAAATTAAAGTGGACATTGACTTGATAACCAAAGCCAAGAAACAAACAATTGTTTTGTTATTTTGTTGGTGTGTTGTGTATCTTTTTTCTGCCAGCAAATCTCTATTTTGTGTCGCAAAGAACCAAACAGAAAACTTAAAAATTACCCAAGAATAAAAAATCGCGGCCCGCAATTTTTTCCTCAAACCGTAATTTGGCCCTTCATGCTTTCAGTCTTGGACCACCCTGGTCCAAAACATTCTTCTTCATTTGTCAAGAAGGAAAGCGAAAAGCACATTAGAACGGGTTTTATGGTCAAAGTCAGGACATCATGGTTTCTAACGTGTTTTGAAAAAGTTTGCAGTTTAGAAGCAGCAAGAAAAGGGCGTTGTCACATTAATTTGCCAACTGTATCCGTATTGTTACCGTCAGCTTTTCTTGCAAATATTTCCTACACTATACTGCTGTTGCATTCTTGCAGGTAAACATTATGGACAAGAAATTGCTTCTACTGTTTGTGGCGTTTTCTCTTCTAGCGACCAGCGAATCAATATGGGGACGAAGAAGGAGACGGTATGACATTGATAAAAATCCGCTGCTTATGTATTGACAACAAACAAGTAATTTAAACTCGATTTTTGCCTCAAAATGTTCTCTGCAAAATCCAACGAATCAAAAATATAGTCAGGGCGATTAGAACGAAAAAAGTGGTTGCCAAAGTAGCAATATTTCTGTGAATTTTCTACACTTTACCGCAAAAAACATGTCAAATTGCAACGCTAGTTTAGTTTTTTACTTATCACACTACTTCATCAGTTTTGAAATATTAGTGAGTGTTGTGCGAGAGTAATAACCAATGGAGTGTTCTTGCCGCGAAATTTTGAAACAGTTCATTCAAAATTCTCACGGATTTTTCGTCTGAACATATGCGTGTGCATTTAGGTTTGTCTTTCTTGCCACAGGTGACTTTTTCCAACAGCTTCATTTTCAGTTGCTTTTGAATTAATCCCCGCATGTTGGAAAATCCATAAACGCCATGGAAAAGTCAGTACGTTCATCAGTCCGTAAATTTTGTTGAAATCATTTGAAGTTGTTAGTTTGTATTGAAATAATTTACAGAAAACTTGTGAAATTCAATAAAAAAGCATGTTTCATTTCCTTGAACGCCTTAACGCAGGGGTCAATTTATTGTCACCGCAAAGGCGATGCAAGTCAAATTTATAGCCTTACAAACACAAGTTGATGAAACTTGTTACAGATTTATCGCCATGAATGGACAAATGATACGTAGCAATGAAGGGCCCCATTCTTGCTAAACAATTTTGATGATTGCTGTGAACAATCAATGATAGGAGCACGTCGCCAGACCTGTTTCAAAAACGTACGAAAATGATTTTTCATCAGCAAAACCAGCAGAACTTTATTTCGATATGCACCTGCTTTACTGTACTGAAGCATTTGATTTAAAAGCTAAAATATTTTCACAGGGACGTTAGAATTGGACAAATGTCACCTGTAGAAGTTTTTACGTACAAGCTCTTCCGCACCAAAACCTCCCCTTAAATAATAGCCACCTAAACTGTCTTTCATGAAGCCGTGCGTAAAATGTAAAATGTAAAAGTGTCAGAAGAATCCATAAGAGATTTGTTAATGTGCACTCCTTCAACAATCGGTTAGTTTTCCATGTGCGCGCGTTTATAACACAGCCTAAGGCATATTTTGCATCTTGATTTGTCTGCAGGCAGCTCTGAATTGTTTTCTAAACCAGCTTTCAAATTTTGTCAAAGACATTAAATGGAACAATAAGGTGTTAGTTTGCTAAACACAAATGCAGAAAATGGAGGTGTTCATGCAGATACTCTAAAGTCACATTTTTGCCCAGGTGGTTTACCAGAGGATGCCACGTTAGATCAGGAAGGAGACGAGGTTCTGCAATATTCCAAAATCTACTCAGAAAACAGATAAACATCGTACCTAAGCCAGCATGTAGGTGGTTTACCTTCTCAACAACCGGATATAAAGCAGCAAGTGGCAATTCCTACCCCGTAGCTGGTGTCGGCGCTGCTGACAAGCAGATGATTCAAGCATTGACAAAAGAGGAGCAGGTAATTATCGGCTTTGCACAAAACGGATTTCGTTTCTTTTGTGTGAAGGAAAACTAAAATAATTCCCTGTGGCTTTGACGGTGTAATAGTTAATTAGTTTATAAAAAAGTTTGGTCACGGCAAGTGTAAACCTTTAAAAATTTTATCAAAATGCTTCGTGTTTCAACCAGTGATAAAACTGGCTTCTTTCATCGCATCTTCATAATTCATGCGTTTGTGCAAAGGTCATGACGTGGTATCGTCGTTAGTTGTGATGAAAAAAGATAATCATCAACTAAAATAAGCCCTCACCGCAAAGGCGAAGAAGTTGACCTACTCAAAAAGGAAAGCATTTTTTCGTAACACTACACATCCTCAGTCCTGAATCTGCAAATAATGTTTACGAATGAAAAGCTGAAAAGTGAAAGCAAGAGAAAGTAAGCCAACTCAAGACAGAGATGAATGAATCAAAACACAGCTGCGGCGAGTAAAAACTGCAAAATGCTTCGTTTCGATATTATTGCTATCACTGAAACCGGACAACTATCTAACGCCAGTTACTGAGCAACAAACCGACATTGACCGAATCACCCCGAGATCATTCAAAGCAAAGCGTTCAAAGAATGCATAAGCAGAATTGCGTTCGTAACATAGGTAGACATATTCCAGGGAGCGTCCTCAAAAATATTCCAGGGAGCGTCCTCAAAGGTAAATACTAAAAGTTGTGAAAAGAGGTATCAACATCGGAACAGTCCCTTCGCCACGGGGAGGCTTTGATGGGCTTAGCCCCCACAAACAAAGCACCAAGCCTCCCAAAATTGATATATGAAGCACTATAAATAAATGGTGTTTTTATCAAATATTCAATGTCAAGCCCGTCTTCAACAAACGTAAATCCCCCCTGCTGAAGACTTTTGGTTACGGTTCTGCATCTGAAACTACATAGGTGCTAAAAACGTTGAAACAAAGAGGCAAGGCTGAATAGGAAAAATCAATGAACAATACGAAGACGCACAAGAATTATTGGTACTTCACATGACGGAGGATCACGATTTCACTACTAATTTGTGCATTACGTTTTTCACGTGGTTTATTTTCCAAAAGTAACAGTGAAAGCTTTACAGATAGATGATTTTTTCATTATGTCATCGAACACTGAATAGATCCGGGATAAGGCAATTTGTTCGCTGTCATCACTTTTGTCTGGTTTGTTCCAAGAACCTCGGTGAGTTGAACATCTAGTGGAAAATGCTTTTGCTGTTTAGCGAACAATCTGCTGATTGCATATTACACAAGTCGCCACCTAAATATCATAGTTTGCGCAAGTCAGGTTTTGGTTTGGCGGGAAAGTTTTATTTTCGTCGTTATTTGTGAAACATTTAACTCCATTCATTCAGCACCCCGTCGCATACCAAGACGCAACTATAATCGTTGCCGATGAACTAGTTCATAAGCTGAATCAAGATGAAGCGAAAGATCAATTGCAAACAGGTGATTTTAGCATTGTTGAAGGTAAAACCCGAAGTAGATCGCCTTTTAATTAATATGTTTCCGCTGGAAAAACAAAATATGTGACAACAATTTTTCCGAAAGCATAACAAGGTTGAATTTTGACAAAATATCTCAAACAAAATAAAACTGAACACAAAATGTTTCTCCACGTTTGTTGAACAAGATACATAACGGTCATTTCCTATGCATTTTTATAATCATGCAATATATGCAGTACCATCTAGAGATTAACATTGCAATCAATTTCACAAGTTTTTTATGAGTTGTTAACTAGCATGCAGTAAAAAACGATTTAGTTAATTGCAAAGATGATTTTATGTGGCATAGCTCTTTCATAGTAGCCATATACGCAAAAGTGTTGCGCACCAAGACTTTGATGGCTAGTAGTGACTTAGAAAAGTAGAACTGCCAATCGTCTTTCTCAAAATAACGATAGCTTTACACCAGCTTTCAACACTTCTGTTTTAGACCTCTATTAACGAAACTATGGTTGTTTCAGAAACTGTGAACGAGGAATCCGATCATTTTCAGCAAGAAAAATAATCTAAAAGGTAAAACATGCAGATCTCAAACTTTTGGTAATTTCAATACATTAAAAATTCAGATGGTAAAAATTCAATAAGGTAAAATATTCAGCTTTCTCAATTACAGTAATTTGAGTGTTTTGCAGAGATTTCAAGTGAGTTATAACAATTACTGTGGAAGTACTTTTGGAGAGGCAAAATTTTATGTTAACCTGTTACCAGGAAAATATTTTGTGTGAAATGTTTCAAACAATTTTGACATTTCAGTACATTCACATCCAAATTTAATTAATTAAATTACCTTAAAACGTAAAGATTCCCAATTTAGGATTTTGGTTGTGGGACAGCTTTTGTCTCAATAGAACTTGTACTGGAGTACATGTTTCCTATCAAACTTGGTGCTGAAATTATTGTTTGTTCCCAATCTGGGGTACATGTAACCCTAGGGGTACATTTAAGGTTAAAAATATAAGGTGAAGTATACTTATATACTATTTATTTCCAAACATTTATGCACACATCAGTGAATTTTATTTTCAAAAATCATTACAGGGGTACATGCTCACCTGTCAAATGCTTAAGGGGTACATGGTCAGAGAAAGGTTGGGAACTCCTGACCTAGAAAATGCGATTTCTTGGTATTTTTCATGTGTTCCTGGCAAAAACTGGAGAACGTTCTTCGTGACAAAACCTATCTTTTAGTTATTGCTTACATTTTTGTACTGTATAATACATCACAAACGAGAGATGATTATCTAATTGCCTACAGATATTTCACTGGTCATTAACAAAACAAACGGGCCCAACAAGCTGAATGAACTTCAAAGTCACAACTTTGGCTTTAAAAGAATTCGTTTCCCTTCAAATTATATATAGGATATCATGTGTCTATTCACGCGCTATTATTCATGTTTTCAGACGATAGCCAACTCACCAACCCTCCCAATACTGTGGAAGAGAAGGAATGCCCAAAGGAAGGATTGCTTCATAAAAACATCGTTGGTTTTCTGGCAGTTGTCTTCTCGTTGTTCACGTTTTCGTTCTATGTTTGAGTCACCTAATAAACGGTTATTTAACATTAATGTCTTTGTTGCTGTCAGAAACGTTTTCAGTTTTTTCTAACCAATCCATATTTGAACCAATAATATATTGCTTTTTCGCAAAGGCAGTTCGTTTCGGTGTGCTGCACCCCTCCATGAAATATACTGTGCAAGGCATATTATTGGGCCAGTTTCGTCATAATTCTTCATTTACTCAACAACGTACAAAACGCAAATTTTTCATCTACTACAGATACAATTCGTAAATTGAAATTGATGGTCCAACATTACAAAATAAACATATTCCTCTGAGTTTTTATTTGTTCTAGCTAAGAAACGCCATTAATTGGAAACCCCCAATGACTAGACACAGCCAGCACAAACATAACACATGTTGACCCAGAGATGGATATTGTTAGCCTTCGTCGGCATTTCAACCACGTACTCTACTGCCTTGTAGCTTCAAATTGTCCGGACACACTCAGCTTGATTCCGTTTATTTTAGTGTCTGGGCATCCCACAACGAATATTGGCAATAATTATTTATTGATTCACGGCATTCAACTCAAACAAACTGGCTTTATTATAAAACGTTAATTCAAAATTATGTATAGTAAAGGTAAGCAAGCTACGTTGTATATCATCAAAGTAGAGACGCCTTGAAATCTTGTTGTGAAGATGATTTAGTGCATTGCTTATACTGCACTGAAGTTTAAAATGCAACTCTTGGTGTTTTATTCTTCAAAGAATTGTCATGAAGACATCGAAAAGTAACTTTGACCAACAGCGCACTTGATCTAAAAGTGGTACATATAGCACAACACTCTGCTTTTCAATTTCAAGGCAGCCGCGTAGTGAAAGTCAATAATCTTTATTCTTGGGGCGCTTACGTTAGATGCAAAATGTAAAGTGAGTTTCAGAAACTAGTTTTGCAATCGCCCACGACGATTTCATATTGTATTTTTCGGCATGTTAAGACAACCAAAAAACCTTGGAAGATTTTTGACGTTTCATGAAATGACTAACAATTTTTTCTTTCATGACCCCAACCTTCGAGCTCTGTAGCTTGCGGAGCATTCTGTGTTTATTTATGAAGCAAGAAACACAGTTTCAACTTTTCTGCTGAACTTGTTTTGCAAAACTCTGATTTTGATCCGCAACAACAGGAAGATACAGAGGAAATGGAAATTCAAGCAACTTTCGGTAATGGTTGTTCTTCATCAAAAATAAAGTTTCGACCAAATGCGCGAGATAAAACCATGGCATCTTATGTAATTCATGTCAACATTATCAAAAATGTGCAATATTTGACCGAGCATTCTATGTTTTGGTGGAATACGTGTCGGTGGACATAGATAATTTCAGAACAAAGTTTTCAACATTTTTGAAAAGTTGAAAGGAAGTTCATAATTGTCATTTCAAGTCTACGCAAGAAAAATCAAGTTCTTGCTTGAGAGGAGTGAAGTGTTCATTAAACAGCCTCTGAAAAAAACAAGTAGCTGCAGACGTTGTTATCCTCACAACATATTTGCAGTTTTAACGCATCAGCCGACTGCTGCAATATCGCCTACATATTTCAAACGAGGATTAATTATAGATCGACCTGAATGGCTTCCGCTGTATTAACTGATGTTTACCTTCCATGATTGAAACCTGGAGAATATCTAACCCTTTCGAAACACTTCTTCCTGAAAGTTCTTTAACATGCAGTGGTTAAAATGCAAATATTGTGTTGTACAAACAGATAAGTTTTAAAGCACAGCAATTTTTCAACACAAAGGCAAGAGATCAACATAAATACTACCTACTCTTGCAAAAGCTTGTTTAAATAACCTAAGACTTTTAATTAATCAATACTGTAGTTCTGCTATCAAAATTTCCACTCTACCACACGATGAAGCTTTATGCGTAGACAATACACATGCAACGATTGGCAACGTCATTATGAAATCAAATTCTCTTGTCTAGAAATTTGTCAATCACTGCAGGATTCGTCTGATTTTTATAAACTTTGCAGTATCAGGTTTTGCCACATTCCCGAAGCCCATGTCTTGTATATAAATGGCCAGAGACCTGCATTGCTATATTTTTCTTTATATAGACTCCTGAATTTTTGCAGAAAATTTCTCAAAACTATTGTAACAGGTTTCGAAAATCTTTTAAAGATGTTGGCAAATGAGAGGCGCCATCAGTTTTTTCTGCATGGCAATTTTCGAACACGAAAACGGGAAAAATTCATAAAGTTTCCACAATGAAGTTTGAATATTCGTACCTTTGCTTGAACAAGTCGTACCAGTTCTTAGGGAAGACTAAAAATAACAGAGAGAACGTTTAGTTGGAATAGTGCTGGGGTTGTTTGAACAAATTCTTCTTGATAGGGTGTCCACTTTTCGATAAAATTTTTTCAAATCTTTCTTGTTTCCCACACCATGCACGTATCTAGATTGTTAAGAGTGGGGGACTTTAATGCTGACATGATCTAAATTGTGGTTGAAATCTGTGCACATGTTTGTTCAGTCTTCTTAACTAACGTTAAGAACCAATTGTCTCTACGTGCCGAAACAACTCGCACCTGCAATACTCCTTGCTTTTGCGGACGATTTGGTGGAGCTGCCATCCTCTGAGCAGGGTCTTCAACACAGGCCTATACACAATCGGTTTCATTTGCGTGCTACCGCAAGGAATGAAAATTAATACTAATTGAACCAAGGTGTTGCGGCTCTCAAGAAACGCGGGAAAGTGGCGCAGCAACTGAGCGGCAATACACTGAAGCAATTTGGTAAGGTCAAGTACCTTTTGGTGGTATTTACTGGTGATAAAGTGCAGACCAAGAAGATTGACAAAAGCATTGATAAAGACAACGCAATTCTGCATGAGGTTTATCGCTCTGTAGTCACTTACAACACAGCAAAGTTTTTAGTTTTCAAATCGATCTTTATTCCCCATTCCAATGCGGGGTAGTAAGGTATTGGTTTATAAAATGCCACATCAAGTGCAAGCGGCAGAGATGGGATTGTTGCACAAACTTCACCGCCTTACACGCCGCGAAAAAGTGCGCAACGGCGAGATTCGTGAAGGCCTTCAAGGTCGAGTCACTTCTCTTCCGAATGCAGAAATGCATTGGTTCTGCCATGTTTCCAGTACAGATTGGCGTTGTTCTGCTGATACACCCACGGGAATGCGACCAAATGTTTAAGCAAAGACGAAGTGTCGTGACTTGACCTTGTTTGGTCGCGATTTTGCGTGGAGACAGCAAATTGTCTGAGATCACTGTTGACAGTGAGGTATTTCAAGTCCTCGTAGGGCTGTTGCTTCCATGATCTTTCCCAGAGGAAAAGAGGATGCTGGAAATAACTGAATTATTTGTGAAGATCAAAAAAATCCAATCCGCATTTCCACAGACGAAATTAGCGCACATATCACTGATTTAAATGAAAAGCAGTGGTGTATCTGGGGTATGGCAGGCATGGCACGTGCCATTGGCGCCACTTTGAAGGGGGCGCAAAAATTGCTTGGAAAAAAAATTATGACCAAACTGTGGTATTGTGCCTGAACGCGACGGTCAGATATTGTGACAGAACAAGAACGCACGCATGCCATACAGGGGCGTAACGAGGTTAAATGGCAACCGGGGCATGAAACAAGTTTGGCGTCCCCACTTTCGGACCAGAGATCTGTCAGAAGCAAATTTACTGTATTGAAGAATGTACATATGACATTGTTGAGACTTTCCGGCGCCTCCCGCAGTCATTTGGCGCCCCCGAAGTGATTCGGCAACCGGGTAACTGTGCCTCCTGATGCTAGGAAACCTCGTCCTTCTCACGCTACAAGAAAGGATAGGTCAGTCCGTACTACTGCATTACAAGCAAGAAGATATTAGTCAGAATCTGCAGAGGCATAACGAGGTGAGATGGCGCCCGGGTCAAGAAGCAAGTTTGGCGCCCCCATGTTCGAACCTGAGGTTTTTCGGAAGCAAACATACTGCATTGAAGAAAGTACTTGTGATGTGACATTGTTGGGACTTTTCGGCGCCTCTCCGCAGGCCTTTGGCGCCCTCATGGTGATTCGGCGCCCGGGGAATTGTGCCCCCCTCGTTACCCTCCTGTCTGGCTGAGACGAGTTTAAGTCCAAGACTGTGAGAATCTGACTGTTAGGCAAATCACTGCTGCTGAGGTCCTAAAGATTTACAGATTACTTAAACTGCTGCGACCCAATCCGACTTTACGAATATTCTTCGATGGCCACTAGTGTCCGATAATAGGCTGAATACAATGCCCCAGTCCAAAGGCTGAGGTAGAGAACATTAGTTCGTCCTCGAAAAATCAGCAGTTCATGTCATTACCATGCTAGTTGAGCAAAAAATGTTAACTCAAGAAAGCGATTTGTTAGTCTTGTTCGGAACTCGCTTTTTCTGTCCAATTTGGCTTACTGTTCGATGTCCAAGGCCTTGTCGAAAGGCCCTGACTGTGAGAAACTAAAATCTACATGTGACAATTTAGGAGCTGTGTAGGGGAAGGTCGGGTTAGTTGACTCAGTAGCATAGTGAACTCACCGCCAGTATCTAACTAGCCATGCCTGAAGGCGCAAAAGATATTCCATTATTTCGTTTTTATAATGACAGCCACGTAAAGTGGACGTGTCATTATGGCAGGGCATAAAAGTTATGCCGGAAAGTATGTTTTTGATCAAAAAACGTAAGTATTGTTAGATTTAGTTCGTCACGTTGTATCTCCTCTTGTAGGTGCATGTATAAAACAATATTTCTGGCAGGTTATCGCTTAAGCATCACCCCACATTTCTCATAATTTTGTTGGCTTGTTTCTCAGCTGACAATTATTTATGGGTTGACATTTTTGTGATTCAGTGCACCGACAGGTTATTTGACCCAGTGATGGTCGTCCTAGTTGGCTCAGTGAAACCTGATGTAAAATTACCTTATGAAACAAAGCAGCATCGCATTTTTTAAAGAATGCTGAATACCATTCTCGATTATAATGGCTGACAGTATGTTGAAATCAAGGAGTATTTCTTTGGGAATAAAGGCAATTTAGTGTATTGATACTTAATAACTGATCTTTACTAGCAGGGGCGCCATTGGGTTCTACCGAATGTGCTGCGAAAAGTGGATGGATAAATGATTAAATCTTCGCTTATTTGCTTTAACAGTTGCAATCACTTATTATATTTGTCCGCCACGATTGGCTTTTGTTTGCTAACATGCAATACTTTTTCTTTGCAATGATTTATTGAAAATGAGTCAGCTATCCAACAGGGTGAGTCAACTATTCATCCCTTAGTGCTAGTTGACTCAACTCGACAATTACAGGCTCTAGCTTTGCAGCGCGCTGTTTGAGGAATCTCCTGTCTGGTCCTGCTCCCATCTTCTTGTAATGATTCAAGCTTGCACCCTTCATTCAGCAATAATAGTTTAAGTCACTGTTGTGACTTTATTGTTGACTGAACTCATGAACATTTTGTAAAACGCCGGAAATGTCGCTTCCAGACGCATTATCACATTGAAACAAAGCATGGGCCGAGGCAAAGGGTTGAACTTGACATTGTATAAAATTAAGCTTTCCAGAGAGAAAAACATCGGAGCTACAAGCTATAAAATAAAAAATGAGTCAACTCACCTAACCTTCCCCTACAGTTTAGATGTAGATGACAAGCAATTATGCGAGAAGATTCTGATTGCAAAATGCTAGTTTCAAGTCGTGCAACTTAAAATTATCGCGTCTTAAAGTCCTGATATTCTTCGAATTGCTTGCAAATAAGTGCTGACGATGGCAGTATGTATTGCATGCTGCGAACGATCTTTCGGTAAACTGAAACTGATCCGTTTATACCTCCGCGTCTTAATGGCTAACAGTAAGTCAGGGCAGGTTCTGTGATCTAGCTTTGATGAGAATAGAAAGGGACGAAAGAGCGAAAGGTTATAATCGCAGACGACTTTGCTTCCATAAAAGAACGCAAAGTGTTGTTTAAATTATCATTTTTGTGTAATCTTACAGAAAAAGTCTGGATATAGTTATGTTTCGATGGAGTTGTGTTTTCAAACAAAAGTGATGCATGACTTGCATTAAATAATTTAATGTGCAATTCAAATTTAATGTGTTGCATTTTGAAAGAAATCGTCGTTTGCAGTTGCAATGTGTTGTTTGTTTTGTTTTTTGTAAGATATACAATTTTGGCATGCAGCACTATGTAGACCTATAAACTACGATAAGGTTATTATTTAAATGTTTTGATATTCTTCATAATAAAAATAAAGGAGTATAGAAGTGTGTTGTGGTCCTTATGGATAATTTATATTTTATTTACTGGAAAATTTAAAGCAAAAATAGACACATATATGTTCCGTTTTAAAACATTTGTCTTCTTCATGGTTTAACTTTCGTAAAAATTGTACTTATATCTAATATTTAAATTATTATGAAGGGACGCATATTTAAACTTTGCCATGGGCGCCACTTTGCATAGATACGCCACTGATGAAAAGTGCAAGAGATTTCATCTGTCAATGAGAAAATTGAGTTGGTTTGAACCTCTAGCTTTTACAATCTTCAATAGACTCGGATATCTTCCCAACATGAGTGAGAATGTTCATCTCATTTCATGCTTACAATTTTCGACTTTGCTGTTGCCTGTACCGATTGCAAAGAAAACTGCAAATATAAACCATTTTCTTGTTTATGCACAATTAAGCTAAGCGAAAATCAATCAACATTTCATACGTTCATAATATGTTTGCTGCACAAGACCTGTAAATCGTTTATTTATTTTTTTAAGCAAAGATATTCTATATTTGGAACTGCAGGAGAACACCAACTGCTGAGTGGTTGCTGACAAGTCGTTGACTTGCGCAAGGAGTATTCAAATATTGAGTTCCACACATTGTTCAAAAATAAGAAATTCCTTAAAGAAGCTAAACTTGCTTAACTTCCTATTTTACATCTGCTTATAGCAGAACTCTTTACGTATTAAATGCCCATAAAATCTGGTAATTTTTTATACCATGCTTAGGTATCACTTACAATCGGGTCGATGTTCGACGCATTTTTATGATTCTGCGATGAGGAGGATCGGCGTTTGTTCAACGGTACGAACAAACTTATCATTCATACCACATACGTGTCGATAAATGTGATGTCAGGCACCTCTTTGATCAGTGCCCACAAAACTGTGCAACTATGTGAGTCTGAGTGTCCTCGCCAATAAGTCCATTCCACGTTAATCGGTAATCGTCGCGTAGGTCGAGTCTTTAGGCAAGTTCTACTATAATAACATGAAAATCTCAAAGCAGAAATAAAAACAACCACCACATCTCCCACGATATTTCAAGCAATGTGAGTCTTGAAGTGCTGTTTATAACATCGACATCTTAAACTCCATTTATGTACCCTTCATCGTTTACAGATATGTAGACATTTGCGATTTTTTCTGCACATTTCATTTGATTGCTATTACAATAAAAACCAACCGCCATGATTTTGCAACTCATTTTTCTCCAGTGCTCATAGCAGCAGAAAAACTAGGTTTGATAGATTAAAATAAACTAGATTTTGTAAATCATCCAGACATCCACCCTACATTGACTAAAATCTTTGAAACATCTCTGGCACCAAAAAGTTTTTTGTTGGCCGGTGAATTGGCCGAAGTAATGGTCTCACTGTCAGCACAATGTGCACAACAGCAAACATTCAGAAACGTAGTGATAACTCAAGTGTTCGAATGAACCACACTTAACACCGACTTCCCGGTTTTATGGCGGGGTAACCTTTCATTAGTCCACAATGCGCATTCATTGTGGAGATTCCACGCTTGCGTGCGTTTAACCGAAGCGGAAGCAAGTCCGATATGAGACAAAGACGTTTTCTATCCACCCACGTTGAAGCGGAATTGTCGCCTTCGGGATCTTGCGGTGCCGAACCCCTATTTGCTATTAGTGTCCCTTTTATAGCTGGAAATTGATGATGACCTTTATTCAATCTTTTTCTGGCACCCTTATTCACAAAAATTTGACAAAACGTCTGCTTCGAAGCGTCATGTAATGAACGAACATATACGTGTTCCCGTATTTGTTCCATGTCAACTGTTCAAAACGCTGGGTGACACGTCGGCCAAAAACGTTCCTTTTTGTAACGAACATTCTTCCTTGAGGGCGGAGTTCGATGGACTGCGCCGCTTCTCTGCGGGGCAGTCAACATTTATCAGGGCTTTTTGTGGTGATTTATCATGAAACCTGTTCTTTCACCTTAGTCCTCCTCTTTTTTGCACCCGTTATCTGCCTAGTATCCATGCTGTGGAACCGTTGTGGTTTCAATAATTTCCTTTGTTAGTCGCCACTACTACCGGAGAGCAAAACCTACCAAGGACATTGTCGAAAAAGAATACAAAGAAGTATATGGATGAATGGAAATACAACTTATAGAATCCAACAACAGAGCCTTCGTGTTAAGAATGATTACCGACTGGTGCTGAAATCCAAGCAGAGAATGAGCTTCAAACTAAACCTCGCTACAGAGATTCAATTTATACAACTTGCGAAAGGTCAACTCAGATTGACCTAACACGCAGCACAGTGGTACTTTCAATAATTTGTTTTTGCCATGCGTGCTGCTTGGTAGCGGAATAAACGAAAACTGTTTGTTTCAGAGGCGAAGCCAGATTTTCCTATTTGGGCAACCAGTGGGGGAATGCTTTTTACTAAAATCAGAAGTATAATTTTCCTTAACATCAAATAAAAATGTTGGGAGGACATGGGAAAGACAAGGGAAATTTTTCTGGAGATTGGCCTCTAGAATCAATTCGCTCGGCAAAGCTTTTTTTCAGTTTTTATTAATGAAACATCAAAGCATCCAGTCAAAATCGTAAAATCAAAATTTGCAGTTTAGCATCAGACTTCGTGGTCACTTACTTGTCAACTACTCAACGCGAAATCGGCAGCCGGGGAAGCCCCACGACTTAGAAAGCGCACAAATCCTCTTCACATAATTTAGTTATTTGCCAAAAGTGAAAACTTGATTACATTGCACAATCTCCCTAATGTTGAAGTAGTAGCTGAAGGTGTAGTATGTTCGTCACGACGTGTTCTTTTTAAATTAAATTCACTGGAAACATGTTTGCTTATAGTCTTAATTTGGAAAGCGATTTTCCTAAGTATTATCATTTCTGTATGGGTGTGAACTCGAGGTGTAAGCGGGCCTCATATTGACTCCCGAACCTCGCCCAAGCCCCATATTTATTTTTAAAGCCCGGCTTGAGCTTGAAAGCAGTATCCCAACACACTGAGTGTTGATATCAAACATGTCATTTTAACACTTCAAAGGAAATCCCAATCCTTGCCCGGTGCTAAATGTGGCGAAATCGTTTGTTAAATCAAGCGAAGAATGGCGTAGTTCATTGATCTTTTCGACGCAACTCCATCGCGTGCGAATCTCCTCACGCGTCTAAGGCTAATCTGAGCAGAGAACAAAAAAACGAAATTGTGTTTGCAATTCTAGAATCAGCTGAAGAACAATGACAATCACCTCACCAACAGAAGTCACCGCAGTGAGCACAACAGATCAACGTCACGAATGAAAAGGATCGTTACTCTGAATATTACAAAAACATTTTGTACGCAGGCCCGAAATCGGCCCGAAACGTTTTGATAAACATAAAATGTGAACCCAACCCGAAACCAGGCCTGACCCGAAAATGCCGGCCCGATTTACAACTCTGCTATGGCATACAGCAATCGTCATTACAACGTGCCTATCCAACCGTACATTTTAAATTTCTTGGTTTTAATCAGAGCAGAACCACAGGATTTACACATGAATCAGCAGCGTAAAAAAGAAATTAAAACTACAAAGAAATGTTTTTTCACGTACGTGTAAAAGCCTAGTAGAGAGTAGAGACGTCTTTACTTTTGCCAAGTTTCCCGAATCTCTAGTATTTTGACATATGACCAGAAGCTCCCAGAACACATTTCTTGTTTTTGCGACGTCTAGATTCATTGCATGTGCGCTAGGTGGCGCAAAATGCTCTTGTTTATTACAAGCGTGTTTCAAGAAAAGATCAGGTACACTTCAGCAACTGATCACACCGCAAGATGGCGCATGTGGACTGCTGCAGGTAGAGCTCTGAGCATTATTTTCATCGTAAAACACCTGTAGCTGTGCTGCAGAGCCAAAGACTAAATTAATTTTAGAAAGCCACGTACTGTCAGTCAATATTATTCATTTTTACAGTTAATGACCAACGGACTAGTTTCACCAAACTGCAAAAAAGAACATAATGAACTCCAGGTTAAATCTTGAAAACAAAGATACAATTCATCGTCTATTCGTTTGCAGTGATTTATCCGTTTCAGATGCAATATGGAAAGGCACCGAACGATTGACAAGATAGAGTGATAATCGTTGTACACCAGATGACAGGGAGGAGGAACTACACTAGCAGAAGAAGCATTTCTATTCTTAGCCTCTCTGGAAAAGTGTTCGCTGAATTCGTTGAAAAATGCAGGGATATAAGTGAACCTATACCCGGTGGGGTGTCATCCTGAGCGAATCGTAACAGACTAAATTTCCGCTACAGATTTTAAGGAAATGTTAGGCGCATGCAAAAGATGTCTACAGTTTTTTTCTCGACCAGTAAAATACACAAGACCTGCTAACCGGAGACAATTTTTGGATACACTTGCAGGAAGGCGGTGTTGATGGCTACATGCTCCTGATTATAAAATACCTGCCTTTTTGCACGCATGTTTGTCTCGGCATTCAAGGGATTTATAGATTTCGTCTTGACTGACAAATGAGTGCTAAATCCTGACTTGCATATGATTGTGGCCACAAATGGAATGAGCACAGCTAATGCAGTTTCGCAAAGTCTTCGAAACACGACCATTGCCGAACATCAATATTCTTCCAAAGTTTTGCTCTCAAATTGGAGTTCAAAAAGCACGATTTGAATGTAATTCTGTGAGTTCTTGTTTCAGTTCTATATCATCTATCATTTTATCCAAATTGAAAGATTTTTGGATTGAGAATCCAACCTTCAGAAGTTTCCATCTTCTCTGAATCAAAACATCAATCAAACGACGTCGACAGCATTTCCGAATGAGCTTATATTTCTTCACAAACACTAGAAATCACGCTCGAAGACTAATTGTCGTCGACTATTTCTTCAAGTGGCGTTAAATATTAATAAATCCCTCTTTCCACTTGCCGACTGTACCGCACAGACAACGTATCCTTGAACGCATAGAGCGTCTCGTCGCAATTCAACGTGTAAATTTGTGCCTTGAAGTGGTAGACACAAATCATTTAATACGAATGAATATGACATTCATATACCCTAAGATTTAACTGGATTCTTGCGATTTCAACTCTTCAAGCAGATCACAGTGATGTTTCTCTGAAAAGACTTTGATTTTCTCTCACAGTTCGAAGAAGCAGATGAAGCTCCCCAACGTGACAGCCAGCGAATTTCTAAATATTTCTATAAGAATATAAATTCACTCCAACATAAAAGCTAGTGGACACGACTGCTTTCCTCTACTTTACAACTGATTCACCTCAGAACTAGTTTCCAACATTGACGAAATGCAGAATTCACGTGTATACATACTACTCTCAGATTTTCCTAGAATTATCCAGATAAGTAATAACCACGTCACAGAAAATATCTAGTTGATTCGAAAAAAACTACTGCACACTGGTTAATAAAACCCATAATTTTCAGTTAATGTTACACACGGTGTTACGTTATTGTCATTATTTGCCACATCGGGTAATTTCCGTCAACATACCCAAAAGCGAATGAAGCTACAGCTACTGCTTCGAACAACTGTCACTATACACCTCTGCGCCAACTGCGCACTCCGAGAATTCTCGGAAAAATCTGCAAACATCTTTCTTACATCCTTTTCCACCAGGGCCTCCCACTTAATCGTTATAGGACCTCCTAGACGTGGGTGTCTGTGCAGACCCTGTTGGTTCTTTCAAACTATAGGTTCCCGACTTGGGGTGCATGTACCCTTAGGGGTACATTTATCTATCTGAAGAGGTACATTTAAGGTTAGCAATGAAAGAGAAATCATATTTGTACATTATTTTTGAATATCTATACATATGTCAGTGAATGTTATTTTCAAAAATCGTTATGTTATTTTTGTTAAACGCAGTGCATCTATGATTGTCATAATAAAATATTTTATCATTAGACATGTTTGGAGTACATGCTCATCCGTCGAAATGTTAAAGGGATACGTGGTCAGAAAAAGGTTCGGAACCCCTGTTCTACACGTAAGTCGGATACCAGTGTGTGGGGATGGGTCAACAGTTTTGCATCTCTTTTGACAAGAACGTCTCACACTGGTCGGATCAAGAAAGCTAAAACCACATAGAATTCAGCCTGCGACCACTGACCCAGCAATATCTGCACCAGTGTACTTGTACAAATCTCTGTGTTGAAAAAGTATTCGCGATGCTCTCTCTCCCTTTTGGTGTCATGGTTGATCCGCTAGCCCTCGATGTAATACGATGTTTTCCCATTGTGTTCTGCTACGTGTAGTCTACCATACTTTTCCATGATTTTTATATAAACGTTTAAAGTTTTGGATGAAAGTAAAACGCTGGGCACCACTTGCACTTTTTCCTGGAATCTACCATTTCGACCAAGATTTTCAAGCTCTCCTTTGCGTATAACATTTCCCAAAAAATAAGCTGTTTTTGTTCTACACAACAAAGCAGTTTACGCACTTGTTCCGTCCTTTGAAGGACTGCCACATTATTTTGATGTACTGTCAACGGAAAACGGAGAATTCTGCGGTAAAACCACGTTTCTGCTTCTATATTTTGCCTGTTTTGTCTTAGTAGTGTCCAGGTTTCCCAGCCGTACGTGCGAAATCACCAAACGAAACATTTCAAAAAAGTGCGATCTCTGAAGCTTGCGATCTCTGAAGATGTTTTTCATGCTGTTGATGATGCTTCTCGTGCTGTTGTTCATGACGCAGTGTGCGTTGTTGCAAAAAAGTTGCAGCAGGAGACTTCCACCATGTTTGTGAATCAAACCCTTCCATAACCCAGCATCATCCCAAATGCATGCCTGCATTGAAGTCTCAAAAATATCATCGATTCGTTAGTTGCAAACTTTCGCAGGGCATCACTAGTTACTTCCATGAAATCTGAGTACAGTGCGCTTGCGTTTGGGTTTTATATTTGTATAAAACTCAAGAAGCGGCCCAACAACTTCAACTTTAATATACACACCATTTCTCCTAGTGGGATTTATTCATCCACACAGCTTGCCATTTGCGGGATTACAAGTATCCCCACACCAGCTGAGGTAAAATTTGCTGGCTCAACGCAGCAACAGAAGAGATTCCACCGTTCTAAAGCAACAGCGTTTAGTCGTTGCCAAAAATACTCAGGGAATTTCGTTGGGCTTGCTCGACCAGTTCATGCTTCAATCCCTGTGCAAGTGAACGTAGGTTTCAATTTCCAATTACTATAGTTTATGGCGAGATTGCCGCTTAGGCGTGACTTTCAAACCTTCCCCAAACACGCGGCGGGCGTAAGGTTCACTAACGGATAGCTTATGGGGTAGACTGTCGCGAAATTTTCGAACGGGCTCCTTTGCCTAAAGCCAGAACGCGGTCCTTGATCACGCGTGCCACGACCGATGCGCGATTGTTTTGATTGTTTTTGCGCATTTCGTAGGCGTAACTTCTCAAATCGTACCGTTAGACAAACCGGCCGCGACATTTTGGCTGCAGCTTTTGCAGCATCCGATGGTTCCACCGGAAGGCGTCACTGCAGGAAAAAGTGTGTAAGAGCGGCCTTGCGTCCGATATGCTGCAGGCGCAGTTATGCAGCATTTAACACTGTTGGAAACCAATCTGTAGGCGTTTTGTTGAAGGGGCGATTCACAACGAACAGGATATGCGCTAAGAATAGCATTTATATGGATGTGACGCGAACAAGGAATAACAATAGAGTGATCTCGCCGGGTGATGTCTGTCGTCTTGCTTGCTGCCACAGTGTGAAGCTTTGCGTGCTTGCCGCTCGAGCCCTCCGATTGCAACAAACCCTGTTACGGCACGTTGTGATGACGCGTTACAACACCATACCCAACCGCAGTACAATATTTAGCAAATAATTTCAAGTTTGTTAGGTGCACCGAGTAATCTCTGGCGATCGTGACTTCGTCCCTTGTGCTATTTTTACTTAGAGAAGTGTCGGAAATCACTGGTGGTTTATGGTTTATAATAACTCATTCTGGTCTGTGTCAACTCCCCTTACGGGTTTTTATTTCTCGCGAAAAATACCGTTTATCTCTATCTCACCGTATAATGAACTTGTAATTCAACATGCAGTTACACTCTGGCCCGTATCCACGGGGGAGATTTGGGACGCAGTGCACTTGCTAAATTCTGTTGTGCCCAGAAAATTTGTTTCAAACATATAATCAAAAATGCTGTCCCCTAAAAATGTATTTTGCCGCCTCCCGAAGCCTTAAAAACTGGCTATGCGGGCCTGGATACATTGAGAATGAGAGGTGAGAAGAGAAGCAGTTACTTGAAGTAGACAGCTTTCATACGTGCTGCAAACAAATTTCCGATATTTTGTAGAGTGAAAGAGCTTTGACCTTACTTGGAATCTCTTAATTTGGTTCTCAATTGGAACGTCTCAAAGCAAACACTGGTTTCTAATAACAGAAACGCGACGACAATGATTTTTAAACGAACATCAGTTGCTGTTGTCACTAGCTATGCACGAAAACATTTCCAACTTGCACACTTTTTATTAAAGTTATCAAAGTTATTCATAAACATCACAGACTTTTACATCTCGCTTTACTTTTTAACAAAACTTTTCAAGAATCTATTGCCTTTATACAACAACGGGTTTCTCACAAAAGTACCAAGTCGGCAATGATTATTAAACGAACATCAATTGCTCTTATTAGCAGCTGTACAATAAACTTGTTTTCAACTTATGAATTTCATTATTAAAGATATGCTTTTGGTCTTCGTGCAGCAGGTCTTTGAAATACTATTCCGCACGCCGCGCCACTGCTTGGTCACCACAGTTGTTAATAGGAGATAGAGTTTGTGTGTAAAGCGATTGCACCTCAGCAGTGGGATGTTACACGAAAAGCAAACTTGACAGTATTTCAGTTCGCAGGCTATAGGGCGAAACGTGGTCTAAACGGACTTAATCCATGTTTAAGCGGATATCAACAAGCAGATTGAAACGATATGAGGTCGCACAAAGATATGCAAAGCAGATCCTTGCTCAATCACAATGTGGCTTGTATTTTATGAATCAGTCCACTTCATATTGCCACGGGTCTGCAATTGTATAGTCAGAATCGCTATCAGAGCCCACAGTTATCAATTTCGTCAAGCTTCGATGCAGTGTCAAGCTGATGGCTGCCTGTTAACAAGCATGAAACCAGTTTTATCCGGTTCTCACTGCCCGGACAACCTGTTGGATTTAACCGTCTCACCACCACCTGATATTGTCACTGCTGTGACTGTGATCTTCACGAACAATTTGCTTGACGTTATGTGTGATTCAACTGTCACCAACGTCCACGCGCGTAGCCAGGGGGAACAATGGGTGCCACTGCCTCCCCCCAAATCCGAAAAGTTACACCAAACATTTTCAGGTTAGTCAAGCTTCTGATGTGTCAAGCAAAAAAGTACTCGTGAATAAATATCGTGGATTTTTGTATTTGTATAGTTCGGAGACTAAATACGAGAATATGGCAGTGAGACAGGTTGCATTTTACTGTATATGCCTTGAAGCTCAAAGTTTAGCTAGAAGCAACCCAGTTTCAAGGTCGTTTTTATTACGCAGTTACGCTATTGACACTGTTTAGCAACAATGGCATTTATTCTAGATATTTACTTGTGATGATAAAACATGTAGGCTACTGTGACGGTTGAATCACAATTATGTGGAACCTTTGCATTTTCATGAATGGTTTCCCATTAACTTGCCGGCGAGCAGAAATCAGTCTTCTGAAGTAGCCTAATCAGAGTCCTACCTGCGCATCGTCTAAAAGTGTTTCAACTTTCATGTGATGTTAATTTCCACCCTATCTTACAATAAATAATTTGAAATTATTCAGCTGCAATTGGAAGAGTCAGCAGCAAAATGTAACGTTAAGTAGGAAGATGTTTTTTATTTTGCATGTGGCGAGGACATTCACCCTGCCATTACTTACAGACTGCGTGCAGTCGGCTTTCTCTTTAAAGTGCATGTGACTAAAATGAAACTTAAGCCCCTGCGACAAATGTTTCTTATCCTGTTAAGTCCCACATGCGCCAAAATTTCGGCGCAGAATGACGCTAACTTATTCGGCCATAACGCGCCAGCAGATTGAGATAGAGAGCTGTTCAAACCCCGCAACGATGCAGAAAAACATGCAGTTTCAATTTTTAAAAATTGGGAAATTTTGTATTTGAATTTTTTGTGGGTGATGTCATCATAAGGGAGGCTTATGCCTTTTTGACCCAATTCATCTGGCGCTGGAATCTAACCGCAAGAGGCAGCTTTTCGTTTCCTTTTTTATGAAAAACTAGGCGAAATCCGCATCTTTTCCGCATCTTTATAGCCCTTCATTGGCCTCCTAGCGTTTGTGGTTATCAAGTCATGGCCTGAAAACCACAAATAAACAATTAGATAATTAATTCATTCATTTTAATTTGTTTATTCAATCTTAAAACAAATAGTAATTAATTTAAAAAATAATTAATTAAATAATTTGTTAAATGCACAGCTATTTTCACTCTTTGTGCCAACTAAGTGGGTCAAACGCATGCACGTTTTTTAGCGGACATGTGTAATTTTCCCCAATTTACGGTCACAATATTCTCTTTATCATATTTGCGAATTTTTTAAAACTCTAAACAGCTAGCTAAATACTTTAAGGTTTTTGAGAAGTAAACTTAGTGCAATTAGTTCTCAAAAATGCTGCCGCAGTCGCATTTACAGCGTTTGATTACATAAAATCCAAACATTTTTAAACGAGATGAGAGAATATAGCGTTTACGTGTAACAGCTGCATACGCCAATTAGTCGCTCAAGAATCGGGTGACAACAGGATCTACGTCTTGTATGAGCGCCAGCAAGTCGGAAGGTCTACTTCGGAAGTTGGTGTCGTAAAGCACAGTCGCTGCTCTGTTTCGAATGAACGTGTGTTGGTGAACACCAGAAGTGTGTAAATATAAAAAGGGCACTCACAATGATGACCATGACGATCTATTGCTCAACTGCAATCTTGGCTGCAAACACCATACAGCAGGTCGTGCTACGTACCATCGAGATTTTCACAAGCGCTTTTGCAGAAACTTTTTACAAACAGAGGGTGGCTTTCATCCAAAATAAAAGCTTGCAACTTCGCTAAAAAGCTTTTGAAACTTGTGAATTCAGTGAAAGTAGACTTTATTTTCGGCTTCAATCTGAAGAACATAGATGTTCTGGAAAACAGCGAGACAAATGTACGTTTGATGGATGGTTCTTTAAAAACAATGGACATTAAAAAGATAAATGTTGAGATTTGGCTGTTGTTTCCACCCACCTATCAAACTTTCTGACTACGCGCCTGCCAACATTTGATGTTACCTTTGTTGCAATTGCAGTCGTCATGGACAACTTGGTTGAAATGACAAGACGTTAAACAATCAAAACTGTGTTGAGTTGACACATGTTGGGATACGTTGCAGACAAGACAACAATCACAGCAAAATCTGAAAAGGAATGACTATTTAATGCACTAAAATGTTTTTTAACGGTACAGGGTAAACGATTTTGTGGTCCTTTTCTACCATGGTAATGGTAATGGTGTTGCTTTGTTCATGCATTTTTGTGATTAAAGTCACGACGTAGCACTAATGCAGCAAAGGAAAACAGCAACATCACTCAGCAGAAATTAATTTTCATGTAGACAAAATATAAAAATTCCAGAAATCCAATGATTAGCAAATTGACGATTGTGTTCTAACATGTTCAAACCACAGAAGGTTGGCGAAAGATCATATGGGTCATTTGCTCAGTAAACACTGTTGCTAACACAAATGAAATTTTTAATGAAGACGATTCAGATGTAGTAAACGAAAGAAACAAGATTCATCCGATCGACGTCACATAAAATAAGCAAACAAAAAATACCAAGAAACAGAAGGAGAAGAGCATGTTTATGTACATGGGTTTAGGGTGAGCAACAATAGAGTTGAAAGATACATGGCAAAACAGGGACATCAAAACAATATTACAGAAAAGTGACAAGATACCACACATACTCAAGTTGGAGTAGCGCACACACCTGAGTTGGACTTTATTAGCTAATATTTAAATATTGTAACCCAACTCAAAATTTAAGTTCCTTGGGGATGTTAAAAGCAAAAAAGTTGCCGTATGAGTGGTTGTGAAAAGTTTGTTACTCTTTTCAGAGTCTGAAGGATGAAAGGATGGTTTTCTTGGTATGCAGTAAGTGAAAAATTGATTTGGATCATTGCGGTAGCCGCACGTGACTGTGGTAGGAGTACATTCCATTGTGCATTGAACAAATGCCTTTGTCTGTAAATCATACAGGATAGCATTTGTAGCAAGAAGGTGAATTTAAAATAAAAAAATTACAAACATTGCTCTATGCTACAAAAATAACAAACATTGCTCTATGCTACAAAAATAACAAAAATTGCTCTATGAATCACAAAATATGCACACGCAGGTAGTTGCTTTTAGACGAACAAAACTTGTTATTACTTGCCAGTTTTGCCCATGGAAACGGTAAATTGTCTGTAACTAAATGCAGACGACAAGCTTAAGCCTTGAAACTTAATTTTGAAAATGTATCAAAATAGTTTATAAAGTTTTTCAAAATCTGGAAGCGTGAAACTTCAACGCTACTAAAGAACAAAAAACGCGAAGTCAGAGCGCAAAGTTTGGGATGCAACAAAATTCTCTTGACCACATTTTTTTAAATCAAAATTTGAACACATGAAGTTTCGTTCCAGCGCATTTCTCAAAATACAGTAATTCAGAAAGAGTTTGTTTATTTTCTGCAAAGATTCGAGCAAGGGTTTATTTTTTGTGCTTTGGTTCCTGCAAATGTCTGCGTGAATCCCGCTTTCACAATGACTATTTTGTCGTGATGAACAGCTGGAGACAAAACGTTGTAAATCCTTTGTAAACGCAATAAATAGAAACGAAAAACGAAAATTTATAAGCATTACTTCCAAGCACTGATGTGCATGTTCTACGCATGAATGCTGAAGCGGCAGCCATGAGGCACACGGGCCGTGTCCCGATTGACACGGCAGAAGCCAAAATTCCTTTCTGTTTCATTTTTGATGCGGTCTCACCGCTGTTGTAGATTGCAGGTAAATGGGAACATCGACAATATTGAGAGTTGTTAGCAGCAGACAATACTTTCTAGGGACATCTGCAGGTTTCCAGACCAGCAACCAATTCAGGAAGCAAGACCCTTTTTCGTATTTTGATGTAATTTGCGGAGCTTACAGCGGTGGGATTAATAAAATTCCATCAATAGTTCAAGAATCGAAAAAGCTTCATCTCTCAGCAAAGCTACCTGGGATCACTAGCGTACGGAGGGGGAAGCCACTGTGCCATGACCCTCCCCTCAGACCCTAAAAATAAAAAACGTAGAAACAGTTTTCGGCAGTGCATACTGTCAGTATTCGGCAGTGTACACCACAATGTTTAATTTTAGGCGAATAACACTATTTTGTTTAGAAAAACGACTCTCAAAGCACAAAATGACTATATTTTCTACAAATTTGGGGGGAGGCATGGCCCCCTTGGTCCTCCCCTGGCTACGCGTATGCTTTGCCCTCTCCTCGGAAATTTTCTGCGTACGCCACTGCCTGAGATGCCCTGCAATAGAACATAAGAACCAAAGCACTTTAGCCCATCACCTCTCAAAAGCATCCACAGAGCAATTACTGAAATATTTACAACCAGGGCTGTGAAGGCGGAGCCCGGAGCCCTAGCAACTTTGGATGAATAGACCTGGAGACGGAGTTAAAAACTTTTAGATAGTGGAGCTGGAGCCGGAGTTTGAATTTGGGTTCCGGTTTCACATCCCTCGTTTGTGGGGCAAGCGAGTTGTGCAAATATTACAGTGCTTTGCACTTTGCAGTGGACCAAATCATTCTGGATCAAAAACTTTGCAGATGTTGGAACCGGAGCCGGAACTTCAGGCCAAACAATTAGATGCCTGGAGCTGAAACCGGAGCCTGAAATTTGAGTTCCGGTTCCACAGCCATGGTTGTAACCATAGCGTTTATCAATTTTCCCTGGCTCAGCGCAAAATTGTGAACAAGTCATTTTATTCAAGATAACAGTTCTGGAGAAAAGGGTTGTGTCTTCCCCTAATTCAAACACAAAACATCTGCGGTGTACCAATCCGTGAAAACAAAAACAAGCAAGTGCTCTTGAACGTTTAGTCAATGCTGTAAACGCTAAAGTCTTTTGGCTGATATCTTCGTTTCAATGAAAAGCAACAGAACAGAGATTTTCGTTATGAAACGACTTTTTTCATGCCTATCCAAAATCCTGGCTGCACCATTTCCATCAGCAAAACGTGAGGCAAAAACGACAAAACCTGGCGCCTCAGCAACAGCACAGCTCGGACGTTTTTTAAAAGCAACGGAGGGACAACTGCCATACGTTACAATGCATCGGGCAAACCTTTGAAAATCGAGCATATCGTTACGTGAAAATATGCCCAAACTCCCGAACGCATCATTTGAAAAAACTGTGATTCAATAAAGAAAAGTGCGTCAATAGCAACCAGTCATGTGTTCACAACGATTTAACAGCCAAGCAAAGTTAAAAGACTTGATGAAGAGCAGACAATCAGCCTTGGCATTGCGTTGGTTGGAATTTCAGAAGCTCAAAGAGTTACGTAACGATTTCAAAGAGTTACGTAACGAACTCAAAGAGTTACCTTATGATTTTGCATTAGCCTTAAGAGGAATCGAGGAAGAACAATGAAATCACTGTCCCAATCCTAAATTTGGACTTATTCTGCAGTCCTTGCAGCCAGGCCTTTCTGCACACTTGACAACCCAGGCACTTCCACATAGTCCGGTGTCAAACGAAATTCCGGACCTCTGCGAAATTTCTGACCAATTATCGTTTGTCAGCTGTGTTGCTTCTCAGAGCAAGGAAATTAAGTTTGTCAATTATTTTTTTGATGTTTGTTGTATAAATTAAAGTTTTTTGGTTAGCTGTGAGATACCCACAATAAGCTACAGTACGGGAATAACTATAACCATTGAAAAATGTTGGACTTGGTGTTAGATCTCAATTGTATTTCTTTTTCTAATCCTAACCCAACCCTAACTGGACACACTTACCTCATCACGAAACTCTAAGCCCTCATCATCAGTTTCCTCAGCGTATTTGATGTACAGAATATTACTCTGTGCATGCGCACATTGCCTGAAGTCAGAAATTTCGCTTAACACCGGGCTGAAGGTTTATCTGTACCGCTACTTTCATTCAACCACTTTTCTGTAGCTTTATGAGGTTCTTCAAATATATTCAGGTTTTCGGACAACACACCAGTGAACAAAGTGAAGAGCTTGTATCAAGACATGGGTTTTTAAGGTATTTGGAAGCTACCAACTTCGTAAAATTCGAGTATTACAAGTTTTAATTGACGATATTCAAAACAAAAGCTTCTGAAAGCAATTTCCAAACTCAAAAGTTAGATTTATAGATTTAGGCTTGAAACGCAGATTGGAAAAATAAATTCTAGAAGTTGGTTCATCCCGAAGTGAGAGTTAAAGATTCAACCGCACAATGATATTGAAAAACGAACGTTCTGTCATGTTTGGCAAAATGTGTTCAGGCAATTAAAGTTAAATTCACTGCTAATAGTACAAAGGATCATCAAATGTTGTTTGTTTATCTTGCTGTAGCAATCGCACGCTCCATGTGGTTGATTCGAGGTTTGTCACCACTGGTGCATTCAGCTGGGTGATAAAATTGCGGAAGTCTTGCTTTTCCTGACCAAACCGTTTTTCGTTTTCCCACCTCACGAATGATTCATCGAGTTACTGAAGCAAATTGCTCAAACGGAAGTGTCTCTTCAAAATATAAAGGCAAGAGATACTCGTTCGGTGTACAGGTAGCCCGACAAACAGTAAGAAAAGAGGAAAATCGGAATATCTGAAGGTAAGGTGCTTGCTGTGAGGTAACAAATGTATGTTCAAATGTCACTTTACGCAAAAAGAGTACCAGCAAATCATCACAAAATCCAATTTGAATATCACTTGTTGTGCTGGAATATTTAGTCCTAGGTGGATTGCAGGTGGTATCTTTTCAGGGGTTTCTTTCGTCACGATCTGAAATAGTACATAAAAGGAGAGCTTAAAAATTCTGGAATATTTAAACGTTGTATATGAACAAAACACGTGGCGGCAAATGAAGACGAAAGCGGTCAATACCTCCACAGGTATTTTAGGATGTTTCGAATCACAATGTTCAATACCACCATTTCTCAATGGGAAACGATACGACAATTATCTCCAACACTTTTAGGTGCTATGGCTGTAATGAAATTCTCGTGTGAAGTGCTCCAAGTGTTTTTCGAAAATTTGAAAAAAGTCTCAGAAGGTTTCATCAGATTCTTAAAACAATTTATTTTCAGTTTTCAATGGATTGCGAACGAAGTGCAACATTTTACACTGCATGGCAACAAACAGTTTTGAAATTTTCTGCAAGGAATGTCTTGTTTATAATGCATATCAACTAAAATATTTTTCCATATTATTTGTCAAAACTAAGCGCATGTTGAAGCGAAATTAGTGATCCAATTCCTGCAAAGAAAAATTCATTTGACTCTTAGATTTTTGGCATTTCATTGAGAATACTAAATCGACGGCATCGCGACGTTGAACGACAGTGACCAACATGTTGCACACATTTTGTGTTTCACATAACAGTTGCATGGTATTTCCGTTACATTCTGCAGGTGAACAACAATGGACAAAAGACTACTTCTACTTTTCGTAGCTTTTACTCTTCTGGCAACGTGTGATTCCTGGGGAAGACGCTCCAAGGCTAGGCGGTACAGTATAAACATTTTGTTGTTTTTCTTGCCGATAAATTAATTGCAGATAGTATTTGCTTCTTCATCATGAACCAGCAGAAATAAGTGGGTTTTTTACTTTTTAATTTAACGGCGCCTTATAGATAAAATGAGCAGAAAATCTCTACGCATGCAAACATGCATTCCCAAATTTTTGACAACAGGATTCGAAGACCAAAATATTTTGAACGGGACTATTAAAAAGCTAAGATATGTTTAGACAAATTTGCGCAAAATGTGATTTAGCAAAAGACAACTTCAAATCAGCACGTGACGTTTTCCAAATAATTCATGAACACATTACAACCAAACGCAGTGAAAATGTTTGAGTTATATCTGCTTTTCAACTTTTTGCATTTTTTCTTACATTTTGATTTTATTCAGAATTTTTTCAAGTTGAAGTATCATACAACATTTTAGGGTAAAATTTGAACAAATGTTAAAAAATTGTTTTGTTTTTTATAAAAACAAGCCTCTTGTAATTCAATGCGCATTGTTTGCCAGGAATATGTCTTGATAAACTCATTTTTGAATGACTTTGATGAAACTCCCAACCCTACACGGTTTACAAACTTCTGTGGAAATGTATATATCATAAAAACGTCATTGAAGTTGGGTTAACAAAAATCGAGCCAATTGTCAGTGCGAGGAATTACTCTAAACGAAAAATAAAAAATATCTTTTCTCAAATTTGCAAAAAAGACTCTAAACCACAATGTTTCAATTAAAATTCAAAGGAACCATCTGTTGATATAAACAGGTGACAGCAGTGAGTTGCATTGTAGTTTAAATTGATTTTTACCTTGCACATAACAGCATGTCGCAACCACCAGAAGGTGAATAGAAAGCACTTTTAAAAAACTCTGTGAAATCTACATTATTACTAAAGTATTGGAAAGCACCCTAAATATATTTACAAATTGCACATTGTTCTTGGCAATTTACCAATCTTACCACAAACGTCCTGTGTGGTGGAGCCTAAAGATTTTTTTTAATTTTGGTTTAGCGGCAGAATCCATACAACTGGTTAAATGATTTTCAACGTCTTAAAACAAATACCTAAAATGCACTTTTCAATCTGATTCGAGACGCAGCAAAACTGTTTTTGTTTTTTTTCAGCCCGGTACGTACCAATAGGTTTATCAGGAGATCGTTTGCACGTCGTTCGCATCGCACCGGCTCCAAGCCATGCCCGCTAGCTCAACAAGCAGCCAGCAGCTGCGCACGGAGAGGTTACGTAGCAGCTACAGACATTTTTGATCTCTTAAACCGTGCTGACTCCGCTGATGAACAAACCATTCAATCTTTAAGGAACTTAAAAGAACAGGTGACCATTCTTTTGACAGGGAGTTTTGTTTCTTATTGTTTTTGCAACTTTTTTTTCAGGAATTATTTATTTTATATTAAATATCTGAAATGATAACCATGCTTGAATTATATTGGAAAGGCCGGGAATTAATTGTTAACTTTGCTTTGCTGCTGCTACCTTGCGTCCTGTCATTATTATTTTATTTTGCTCATAGCCATGCTATACAAAAATTTTACAAACCCGACAAGTTTACTTCACGTGTTTTCAATACCCGTTTTGCGATGCCTTAAAGTTGCACATCTCATTGAAAATTGGTTTAAAGTGTTTCTGTGAAAATGTTTCTAATAACATGCTCACTATTTATGGACTCAAGCATTGAGATAAGTATTTAAAATGGAAACGCTTTTTACGTAATTCATCGCTTTCAGGATGCAGACAGTTACAACGCCGCAATGATGGTCATTGCTGATCAGCTCGTTCGTGATTTGACTGAAGAAGCAGAAGATGAATTGGAAATGGTTGATTCACTCATTTCAGGAGGTGTGACTGTGATTTGTACTTTAAAAGTCTCCTTTCATTAAAAATGCTGCAACAGGAAAACTGTACAGTTGGCAAAAGTTTTAAGAACAATGATGCAAGTCATTCTTTTAGTGGTATATTTTTGATAAAGTAGTTGAAAGAGCATTGCTAAAACATCTAGTTCTGTTGGTTATATCGACTATCCCACGCACACTGTCACATAAAGTTAATACAGATTCTTAAGAGGTTTCGTGTGAAAAGCGTTAAAACACACATTTAAGAAATTTACCTACAGCAAATTCATCCAAATGCTCATTTTGTTTCTTTCGTGACCAGCACAAAAGCAACAATTATGAAAACCCGGTGTTGTTTACTCCAGCTTTCTTTCTGAAAGTAAATACCTATTAAAAACCAGAACACGAAAAGTTTCATCCTTTCCTCTGTGACGTCGCACAACCTCACAATGTACAGAGCGCGCAATCGGGAAGTATACTTCACGAAACTGTTGGTGCACAAGCAACAATAGAGTGAACGAAGACCAGGGTAGAACCTCTGTTGCTGCTTGCCCTGGTATTTTGCCTAACACGTTATTGACAATAAAACTTGTGGTTATTCCAGAAATTTCCAAGGATGAATTTGAACAATGGGATAACGAAGAAGAAGCAGAGAAAGAGGAAAAGCACCATGCGCATGGTTTGAAAGGTAATACTTGCAAGTTTCGGGAAATCTAGGATAATATGCGCACGATTTCTATGAAAAAGTATGTAATAAAAATTTTCAATGACAACCAACACGCTGTCTCTAAAATAATAGATCGTAAAATATCCTATTC
>JGI24021J15306_10000315_pt1 | contig 33513 bp, 20 predicted proteins | sample Ectturendosymbi1_FD_15306 | JGI IMG/M metagenome (IMG submission 15306)
GTGTCTGTAACCCTATGGTTCTGTCTTCAATGCAGTTGCAAAAATGTCTGTAACCCTGTGATTCCACCGGCTTCAATGCCTTGTACTACGTTCTGTTTTGTATGTTTTTATCAACCTGCGTTCAGCAGAGTGTGCGTGTTCATACTATGGACTTCGTGTCTGCTCACAAACAAATAAATAAAAATAAAAAAATAAAATAACTGCCAAAAGATTTCAAGTTTCTTCCAGTCGCAGTGCTATGAATAAATAGTAAATGAAAGTATCGATTGTATCATTATGTGCAAAATTGTCTGGCCTGCGTAAAACCTAAGGGCGTAAATATGGCCCACAGCATCAAATGAGTTTGACACCCCTGATGTACGCCAAGCGTTACGCTTGTCGCTTGTAATATCCCCAGCTTAGACGTCCTCTGTGACGTAACCAGCAAGCCCAAACCAGGTTGACCGACAGCTGTCACGCGTGAATGGTGCAGACACGTAAGAAGCCGGCGAACGCCAGAGTGTGTTGAAGCAGAACCGTAGGTGGTGCGTTCGCTTAACGCACTCTCAGCCTGGCTTGTCAAGAGCAAGACTGAACGTTACCGCGTTTACGATCATTCGTCTCTGTCTTGGGATAGTGGATGGTGAAAGGTAAAAGTATAGGGATATTTGAAAGTTGGTTGGAAAATTTCACAACGATTGCTGCAGCACAAGAGAAAAAACGCAGGACACCTTTTGTCAGTCTGATGTTGTCTGTGCTGTATTACTACGTGTAAGCCGAGTTGGCTGACTTGGTACTACTAAAGTGAAGGAAATATTTCCATGTGTTTCCATAACTCAGTAGTTATTGCATGATTTTGCAGCTACACCATGAAGTACCAACTCAACAGCAATCAGCGTCCGCAAAGGCGTCGCCTTCTGCACGTGAGATAATGTGGTTTACGGCGGGGAAGTTCTAGGGAATCTCCATGGTTTACAAATATTCCTTATGTTTCTCGCTGAGAGCAATGAGCAAGGACAATACTGAAAAAGCAAAATAGTGCTGTGTCTAGATTGAAGAAAGTTAAATACAGTTGTAACGAAAGCTAAGCAACACTATTCAAGCTTCACCATGCACTCCACTAGTTGCATGGAGAGTAGCAAAAAATGCGGTTAGTTTTGGCAGTCGTCCTACAACGAGAGTAACACGCAGAGTGACACAGCGTCGCCGCATTGTTAGTTCCAGAGCTACGAAAAGGACAGTGTTTGAGATGTTGAAATGGTTCTGTGCCAGGTCACGCCATTTCCAACCACAAAAATGTCTTGAAGAAAATGAAAGTCGTCTTCATTCAGGCGCCCTCAAGTGTCTTGAAAACGGCATTCAATTGGACTAAACGTTTTTCAAGCCTAGTTTGCGGAGCAAAGGTATCCTGTCACAATTTCGACGGTTACAAATTACTGAAGAAATTTGGCAGCAAGCACGTACAACTTAATAAACTTTTACTTGTAGATCATCAAAATGTAAAAAGATTTGAAAGCAGACCAGGCTTATTTTAAGGTGATTGAATGGGTTCACTGAATCAGTCAGATCATTCTGAATATTTTGCTGGCTGATTTTGAATTCCAACTTAATGTGTCGTGGTGATGGATTCTCGGAATGCAACGAGGTTACCAGTGCATAAAGACTTACTCGCTTTGTTCCCTGCATTCACTTTAGATCATAACCAGTCAGGTGTATGTAGCCTATACCTTACTCGTTTTAAAAATGTATCTAACAGCGTTGCAAGCGATTGGTGAACACTATCAACAGGTTCAGCGCGCGATCGTTGTTTTGGGAACTACGCTGGTTTGTTCTGATTCTGAACGCAGAAACGTTAGAGTGTTCTCAGTGGGATGAGTAATCATGGCTCAGGGTTTTGGGTTCGCGGAGAACGCGATATCCGTCACTCTCAGGCTTGCAGTTTAGGCCCACACAATCTTAGTCAGAATTCGTGTTGCCATGATGAGGTCCAGCAGTGAAAACTTTGCAAAATGTTACATAACTCCTGAAAAAAATTGCAATATATTTAAAAAGAAATATGAAAATGCTGTGTTTCTGCTGAATTTTGAATGTGTTGAACTTGATTTAAAAGCGTGTTGCAATCACTGGTTGGTAAATGACTTACACTGTACAACATTAACTGCTTGTTCAGGCAAACTTTTTCTTCCCTTCTGAGTAGGAAGACTACATACATTTTAGCCCTCCTCTTGTAAAAATTAGCGCTTCTATTACCGTGTTTTGTACTTAATATAGTAAAAACTTCACAGACTTCGGTCAAACGCAGCTTGACCGCCGAAGAGCTTCCGCTTTCGTTTTCTCCTAGATGTTTATCGTAATACCAGTCTTGACTGAAAACCTGTTAGACGTTTCAGTCCCAAAACAAGTGAAATCAAGCTCTCGTGTAACTAATCTCACAAAGGCGACGAATTCTTACCAATCAGCAAATTTCTTAAAATAGGAAATCGATTTCATGTGACACTGCGCATTCTCAGGTCTTCGTGTTAAAAAATCAAACAAAAGCTTGCTCTAAGGCTATAGACCACCACCACGTAACTCTCTCTTCATCAGCTGCATATAAGATGGTGTCATCTGTCACTTAAAAAGTTGTGACCGCGGCAGTTAGAAATGTTCACACGCGCTATGAAACAGGTCAGCAAGTAACTTTTTGACGTAGGGATTTATACGTACTTTGTATTGAGCGCACCATTATTCATGGTTTGTGGATCCACGAAAAAGTTATATTGATCGAAAAACAACTTTTCTATTTGAGCACAAATAGTGTGTTACCGGGGATACTATGCATTTGGTGAATATTTAGTAAAATTGCAGGCTTTGCCCTGTTGCGCATTGTAGGGCTGACAGTAAGTTACCCTTTTCATAAAAATATTCGTTTTTCGTTTCAGTAATCTTTAGTGAAGTTTTTAACATGTTGGCTTCTAATAACAGTATTCTGAGTAAATTGCTTATCTGGCGTTTTCCTTTCAAGCCCTTCCCAAGTCACTTGAGGGTTGGGCAAGAACGAATGTTCTTAACAAAGCCTTGATCGGGTTTTGCAATAGTTTTATTGGCTTCAACAGGTGTCGTCATCGGGAGGTAGTCCAGGAAGTGGAGGCCTGACGACTGTACCTGCTAGCTTCCGAAAATAGCATTTCAGGAAAATGTGATCACGTCGTGTCAGCGTCACCTAGAAATACTAAAAACTTCGTTAAAAAGCATGCATCCAATGGTGCTATGAGCAAAAAAATATAATTTACATGCCGAAGAACCCCTTCTTATTTGTTTATGCAGTTAACATGTTTGTTACAAAGATTCGCACCGGAAAAATTTAGACCATCCAACCCAATGTCGAAATATAAGCTTTTCGAAAAGGCTTTTTTGCTTGCGCTATTTTTCGAAGCCGCTGCCTTGACGAAAAATTCGCCAGCGGGGAATCACCTGTCGATCGGGCGTACAACAGTAACAGCGACGTCGCGATGGACTAACAGGCCATTCCGTCGCTCGAGGAAATAAAAACTCGAGCTGCATCTCCCGGCTTCCTGCGCAAGCGGACAACACTGGCGCGGATTGTCTCCAAAATTACATCGCCCGAGGGTGGGTTGTTCACGGTACCCGCTTTCACATGATTTTATTTCGGAAACTGCGCTCATTCGCAAAGGACAGTGGCGTTTTGATTTACGCACCCGTGTTCTTGATTTATGAATGATTGGATCTGAACTTCAGGAAAGGCGTAGCAAGTGCATTCGGAATGAACATCCGTTTTGTTTTGCTTTTATTATAAAGTCCTCTGGAGATTTTGAGAATTTTCAAGCGATGTTGAGTATCTTCTGATGGTTCGCTGTTGTCTTGATTGTTTTCGTCATCGCACGATGAAGAACAAGAAAACTGTGTGTGAAGAAAAGTTGAGTTCACTGAGAAAGATTTTTTTTAGCTTTTCTAAGACAGAATTAGTTTTTGGAGATATTTAAGCTCAATGCCTTGAGTCGTACGTGTAACCGTACAGTGTCGAAATAAAGCAGAAGAGTTAAGAGCGGTTTCACAGCAATTTACACATAAGTGACTAAATCCTGTAGCATCGTTAGTACTTTCAGTTAGTCGCAAAATAAGTTACTGAAGAGAGTTTGAGAGTTATTGTGAAGCTCATCTATTGTTTACCAGTTGTCGCAAGCGCTATTGCGTGCGGTTTTCGGTTGCCCCGAAATGGCTTTTTAAGCAATTGCCTGGTAACGACGCAGTTAAACAGCACGTCGTGAAAATTTCAACCGGCAATTTTGCACGTCAGCCGCGCGGTACATACGCCTGGACTTTACCAAAATCATAGAGCCCTATTTCTACATAGCCCCCAGCGAGATTTCTTTACCTCCATCACTAATTAACTTGGAAAAAATCGGTACAACAGCAGAAACGCACTGGAAACAATATTTTGAGTAAGTTTTAACTGAAATCGTCGGCTTGTTGAAAAGCAAACAGAGACCGGAACTTTTTTAATCCGGCCCAAATTGAATACACCGCTGAAAAGTATCTTCCTCGAAGCTTAGTTGTTCTTAAAACCGTCACGGTTTTGAAACTCTTTTCCGGGTTTCAAACCCAGCAAAGCTTAAAATATTTTGCACAACTCAAGATTTTCAGTGTGAAATCCACTGTGACGACAGGGGCGTGGTCATAAGCAAGACGAGAAAGACGTAACGTTTGTTTATTGTCAACAATGGTCTCAATCACGTCGCGGCGTGGCCACAGCATTTTTGCCTATTACCAGAATAGTAGCCAAGTTCTCGAAAAGTAGTAGGAAGACTTGAAAAATTTGGTTTTTGAAATTTTTGTGAAATATTGAAATTCTCTGTTCGATCGTGACTTGAGGAGGTGTCTTTCGACAAAAAAATGTGCGTTGCATAAACGTTTGAGAGGACTTTTTCCCCGCTCGGCTTGCCATCAGCACCTGCATAACTTCTCAAAAAGAATGCATGCTTCAGGCAGTGCACGTCCAAACCGCGATTGGAGCGCGGATGCGGCCGTGTGGTAGGATCTTAAACCTTGATTGCAGCAAAGGGCGCCGTCGTTGCAGCCGTATCTTAATTTCAGTAGCTTTGTGTCTGGCCACAACCAACCGCATTTGTCAGCATGAGCGATCTGCTTCGTATGTCATGCGATGTACTCAAGCGTGTTGTGCACGTCGGGCGTTGCTCAGCCGTCGTGGATTGACTTCCGTTGAGGATTTTCGAAACTGAACTCGTAGTCGGGTTGGTAACTTGCCAGGTGACTGGCAGTTTTATCTGCTCTGTTACTTCGGAACACTGGAAGAGCAAACAAAGCTCACTCAGCTACGCAGGCTTGCGCAGTTGCACAAAAATCCGTGGAAGAACGATGCACGGTGAAGCACGGCTGAGCCCTTTGCTTGAGCCCACCTGCACTTCTAAGTGCAAGACCTTACGCAGCTTCTTTTATTTATGTACTGTAGGTTCTTTGGATCAATTTAATGTAAGCGATTGGGTTCATTTGGGTAGGAAAAGATGGTCACTTTTATCGCTGATGCATACGGAGGATTGCTAACATATTTTCAAACTGTAAATGCAATTTTCAATAAATTTACGAGAGCTTCTCATCAAAATCGTAGTATTCTATACCGCTACACGTTTTTACGAACCTCGTCTTTTGTTCGAAACGTAACAATTGGTCAAAATATACAGAAAACTTGCGTATGCGTCATGGTGTCTTTTTATGATGTCATAAGGAACCATCGCAGTTTTGAGAATTCTTAGACTGTACTAGCTGTTTTGACTAAAGCTACACATCAAACTAAATGATTTCATTTCTAGAAATACTATCGTTTTCATATTATGACAAATAATTTTAGGGAAAATCCACGAACTTACTTCGTTTTTTCCACTATTTTCAGCAAAAAAAGATGCCAGACGTGTCATTTTGGACAAAACAGATAAGAACATGTTAAGCAAAACCACTTCACCTCTTCAACGCTTTGCCACATTTTTCTAGACTTTTTTGTAGATTGTATTTTAATGAGCGTCAGTAAAAGTGAAGTAGGTGTGACCAGTAAAATGTGTACGGTACCAGCTTGTGATGACGAAACAAGAATCAGGCAAGTTTTGCGTCTCATCCTATCTTTTAACAGCTACGATACTTGAGGGAAATTTAGCTCCTACGATAGTCACGTAAGAAAATAGCCCAGGGGCGTGTTTTTCTCCCAACTGCTAAATGCACTGCTGGTCGTCCACAGCACGAAACCCGACAGCTTCCGCATAACTTTCTTCGAAAAGCACCAGGTCGTATCTGTTCTGCTTGTGCAGGTCTGTGCGAGACACCTTATTTCGCTTGGGTGGCGCGAGTCCGGTTGCATGCACGCGTGATGTTGCGGATGGTCCACTTCGAGCGGTGTGATTGGTTCACACGCTAGTCCGCCAAACCGCAGTAAGCAAGCGGAACCCAGGCGTTGCACATCCGCAAGGTTTCTTACTGTAAACTAGAATCAATTGTCCCGAATGGGTTTTTCCTGCTTTCTCGACGCAAGTGTTCATCCACCACCAGACGCCCTTGTCCTGCCTCAGAGAAATGGATCTCAGTGGCACAAATTTCAAGGAAGATAAGAATGCGAGTGTATTAAAGTATTTTAAACATAAAAACAACGCGTGCTTACAAATTCGAAAAGAAAAGCGGCTGTCGTCTGTGTCAGAAACATTTAGCTTTGTCCTTCATGGATTCCAATATTGTCTGTTTCATTTTTGCATCTGATTGCAATGGCGCGCTTGCTTCTGCCTAAACCAGGGGCCTCCAAACTACGGCCCGCGAGCCAAATCCGGCCCTCGAAGCCATTTCATCCGGCACGCGAAACCATTTCAATTGCCCGCAAAGACGTTTTGTCAATATTGAAAAAACAATTCATTTACGAAACATGTGTTGATATGATAGAGAGTAACATAACCCGAAACAATCATATTGCTGTACGTAAGATGTCCGGCCCTCGAAATGTTGTGTAATGACTTCTGGGGCCCTCGGACACAAAAATTTGAAGACCACTGGCCTAAACAAATTTGATGTCTCGCAGTTTGAGATTCGGTCGTTGATATCTTTGTAGTGATGCGCTTGTTAACATAATTGATTTTTTCTCAAAACATCGTTGTTGGGCGGACAATCGTTGCAGAGCTAACTGAACATCCACAAAAGTGTAAGCTTCTCGAAACCAAGATTTCAAGAAGTTTTGCGCAGTCAAGTTTCTTTTGTGAACAACAAAAATTAATCTATGCACACTACACATAGATTACGGGGTTTTGACGATGACGATGGCATAATGCTTGCGGTGTTGAAATTCAAGCTAATCAAAATCGGATTGATTCGCGCATAGTACATGTGAGCGCGTGTGAGCTGTTGTTTGCAAAAGAACATTGGAAATACACGAACAGTTGCATTAACAAAATCACCCCCGGCCATTGCAGACGCGATTGCTGGTTGCTGTTGCACAAGCAACCGGAACTAATTGTGTTCACTGGAAGCCACAAAAGTGAAGCCGTATTTATTTCGCTGCCAATATGATTTCACACATTTTGACCAATTTTAATGCAATGTAATCAACAAAAAAGTCACTACTGGAAAGAAATGCTTCATTATTCAACATTCAATGCACCTTTGCGCCCATATCACGCCTATTCCTCGGAAGAAAACCTTTGCAACTAAATCTCGTTAAACGTGTTTCGATCTGAGTGTAGATTTCTTGCATCCTTTAGAGAAAATTTGAAGCTTTTTGAGACACAGCGTTTCGATAACGTTGTGCACTCTGCGGAAACTGTACAGTTGCATTGAAGGGACGAACAAAGGGTAACTAATGCGAGTTTCCCAGGCAACAGAAACCGAATGACTGCTTGCAACTGTAACCCTCGTATTCAACTTCATTTGTTTTACTGACACAAGCAATTTGATGGCTTCCGGCTGAATGAGCTGGAACGGTTGGTGCGTGCAAAAATTTCCAGACTACCGAACTGATGTTAACGCCGCAAGCGCACTGCATACCGCGAGCGACATCCTTGGCCAATTTATTTGAATAACCGAAGAGGGGAGAAAGTCTTGCCCGAACTTGCCAATTCTTTTTCAGCGAAATCGAGCTTTAGCAAAACATTTGCGGAATTTACGTGTTGGGCTATTCCCAACAAAAAGTAACGACTCAGGAACCGCAGTTAGTTTTGTCATGTGGCAAACGCGCGTTTCCACTAATTTCCTTGTGTGCGCCAAACAACGACAATTTTTTCCCATTCACAGAAAACGTCAAGAGCCCTGCTTTACTAGTATAGCAACTTTAAAATAGCTAATTGCCGTGTGTTACACACACCAGTACAGGCCTGGAAAAAACTGTTATCAGTTTTGATTCAAGTTTTGCCTTTCCAAAGAAGGACGATTCGAACAGAAACACTTGGGTTTATTTACGTTATTTCCACTAAAATGCTTCTTCAAAATAAGTTTTTCAGGCAGGTGGTAAGTTTCAAAATAAACTTGTGGGTTTATTGCTCTTCTATGGGTGTTACAGGTTTCATTCACATATTGCAAGGATTGCATGCCGCCTGTCTTCAAGATCTCCAGAATCAGGATTTCGTTTTAGGACTACCACAGCATTTTTTCATGCGAGAAAATCTATAGAAATGCGTTTCCGTATGACCCCACGTTTGTTGTAGCTTTTCACTGAGAGTACAGGCAAGTTTTATGAACGAGTATTGAACAGATATGAAATCCAAACTTGCATAATGCTTCAGCTAATTTGTATGCGGTGAGTTTGCCATCATTGCAGTGAGGAGGCTGTGTTTTTATATTGTACCAACACTTTCAATCGACGAAATCTGTCAGTAAGGTATAACTAGCGCAACATTCATTGAAACAATACGTGCTTGTTTTGCAGTTGTTCAGATACAGGGCATACATGAATGCATATCCAAGGCGATTACTACACTGAATTTCTGCTGATTCAAAACGTAGGTATGGGAGAAACTGTGCTTTCGCTTGAACAGCAAGATGCTTTTCTAAAAACCATCCGTTTGTACTACGAACACATGATACGTCCTAAGACTGTGTACAATCCGATCCGCGATGAGAACAATCGACCGGAATTAGAATGGGCCATGAAAAAGGATGAAGACGGTGATACGTAAGTTAAATAATTTCAAAACTGTGCGTATTTTTCGATGATTGTCACCTAACAGGGCCGGATTTACCAATAGGCTATGTAAGCTTAAGGCTAGGGCCTCAAGATCCAAGGGGGACTCCAGCAAACTTTGGCATGCATAGAGTCACTTGCCGATATATGATCAGTTCGATAAATATTCGTCAAAATTTTATGTCTTAATTATTCATAAAATTTAGTTTTTATCACCTCTTCAGATTCTGTGTTGATAACGCCAGGGTCTTCCACCGAGTTTCCATCAATCTCAGTGTGACCGCTGGTCAACCCGCATGCCGACTACTGTGTCCATATCAGGCCCGTAACTAGCTTGGAACACCAGGTGGAGCAAAGAGTTTTCTAAGAGGGGCCCATTTTTTTAAACTATGTCCAACACATTTTTCTAGGGGGGGGCGAAAAAATATTTTAGGGCTTATTCGCCTCCCCTGGTTACGAGCCTGGTATACTCAAATGAGATACATATACTCAAATGAGCATGTTGGCTGCCTCCTGTGCTTGGTGAATCGTACCGATTGTTACGTGCGAATCAGTCGAAAGAACTTGTGACTCTTTGTGTTTGAAATGCACCTGGAAAGTTTAAGGTTGTACTGCAGATAAGATCGATGTATAGGGCTAGCAGCATTATCCCACAATAAAAACATAGTTGCTACTTGTAAACCAGGATTTCCCAAACTTTCTCTGACCACTTACCCCTTCAGCTTTACGACTGATGAACATGTACCCTTCAATTTCTTATAAGAAAATATTTTATCATGACTAATCATAGATATGTTTAACAATAAATATACAACGGCTTTTGAAAATGATATGTTGCACCAGCGTCACTGGTTAGCGAATAATAGCGTTAAATATGTGTCTGCACAGCCGTATTTAGGGTCAAATTTTCACCGAGGTGAATATGTTAATTACGCCCCGGTTGGAAATGTTAATTGTAGTTTATGGAGACCCAACATCCTGCCCTTATTTAATCTAGGCTGGTGATATCTCTGGTGGTTGCAACACAGTGTAGCTGCAGTGTTGCTCTTTTTAAAACAGCCAGATAATAAAATATTATTTGATTTAGCGTTACGAAAATGTTATGTGGCAACATTACAGAAAGTTTACCGAGGGAAGTGCCTCATATTCCTCAATGTAGCTACGGCCTAGGTCTGTAATCTTGTGGTTCTGACTCCAACGCCGTTGCAAAACGTTCTGCTAAGAAAGTGCCTGTAACCCTGTGATTCCTCTTGCTCAAATGCCGTTGTTCAAAGTTCTGTTTAGTCTGTTTATATCGATCTGGGTTGTGCAGAGAGCGTGTGTTTGAACTATGGACTTCGTGTCTGGAAACAAACAAATAAATGAATAAAAAATAAATTCACTGATATAAGTAATAAATATTTGGAAATAAATAGTATATGAAATACTTTTCCCTTACATTGCTAGCCTTAAATATACCCCTTTAGATAAGCAAATGTACCCCTGCGGATATATTTACCCCAGATTGGGAACCCCTGTTCTAAATAATACTGTAGTTTTGTTAGCGTTTCTATTACGTAAAGCTCGTTTGGTATTTTAGATGTGATTTTTTCCATTTTAAGTTTCTTTAACGATGTCATTCAGCAATCAGATTGCTATTAAGTACTTACACAAGCTTGTACTTCCATGCTAAGCAAATCAGAGAAGATCTTAATGAGCTTGGATAGCAAGGAAAAGTCACTTTGCCAGCTGGCAACCACAAAACTCTACCCCAAAGAGACAAAGAAAAGAGCAACAGCAAGGCAATGACAAAAGCGCGTTTGAGTGTGATGCCTTAGAGTAGTGGTTCTTAGTTTATCCAACTACGCGGACCATAATTTCTTAGCTTGATGGTTACTTCAGTAACTGCTCAGGAAAAAGGTCTTTTTCAAGATTCAAGAAATTGAAAATGAATTAAAGGATCGCAATGCACCAGAAGAGGTTGCCCACACTAAGTATTCGGTGTATTAAAAGGGACAAACTTAGGCAAACAAATTTTAATGAATCCTTAGATGATTTTGTTATGAAGAAGGCTAGGACAAAACCTTTTTTAATTGTTTACTGTGCTCTGTTCAGTCTTACTGGATTCGATGCTTGTAGCTTTTTGTGTACGTATTTCAATAATGACAGCGTAAGGGAAGTTTGAAACTACCTCGTCGCCACGGGGAGCGTTGGTGGGCTCAACCCCTCCAAATTCAAATATGAAACATTATAATCAGTGGAGATTTTATCAAATTTTTAGAATGTCAAGTCCCGTTGCGCAAATGTAAAGCCACCTAGTGAAGACTTTCTGGCGACGTTTAAACCTCACATGCTTTCGCGCGTCAGTTTCGTTGCGACTTGCGTTCGATTCTTAGCAGTCTGAAACAGTAACAAACACGCGAATTGTGGACCTATCAGCAGCAACCATTTGTGTGCGTTTTGCTTGACGTGTTTTGCTCGTGTGTGTGAGATTTTTACAGCTGTGCTGAGCGAGTCGCAACATGGTCCTCAAGTTGTGCTTTAACGTCTTTATGCCGCCACACATATGTGCAGGGTGTTTGTTTCTTGAGCACTGATAAGAACAACAGATGTGAAACTTACGAAAACATTGGCCATGTGTTTTTATCAAATATTCAACCGTGACGTTTTCGGTTGGTTTGCCTGCAAAAATTGATAATCCTATTCCCACTAGCCAAGTACGATTTCAACAATTCCCGTGTCACTGAAAGCTTTTGCGTCAAAGGCAGCAAGAAGGGCAGTGATCACGGGGCCCTCTAGTAATGATTTAGAATTTTTTATTGACCGTACTTTTAGAGCGTCCACCGTCATTTTCGGCTAAGCTCAAACTGAATAACACTTTTCCATTTTTTCCTCGTAACAGTGGGGAGAGCGGCCTCACAGGTGGATTAACCTGGGGCCTCGCATCAGCTAAAACCGACCCTGTCCCTAAATCCGAACCTAGTACCTCCAAACAGTGTTTTTCCAGATGTCGTTCAAAGTAAATTCTTTTTGAAGAAAAGTCGACTCTGAAAAAACTAAAACTGTGCCATCATCCATCAACTTCTTCTGAAGGTTTTTGCTTCCATGCAGCTATCTAGTGGATAATTTTCACTCCGATTTTGTCACCTTTGAATCACAATTTAACGTCTACAAGGATTTTAAATAGAAAGTAATAGCGTTACAACTTGTTTTGTTTACGTTCGTTCTAATGTCTGGAGGAACTAGTCGTCAAACGATTGTCGAGGTGCTGTTTTTCTGGAAGGAAATGCCTACGACGTACGGATTAACATTTTTGTGTGCGTCTAGTAAATAAAGACAAATGGTTGTAACTTGTTGCAAGGGAGAACAAAGTGAATAACATTGAAAGGTTTCTTTTTGGAGGCGATTTTTAAGGGAGTAGCTGTCCAGAAAACCAAGAGCAGGAAAACCATGTAAACACGCAAAAGACCAACCTTGAAAGCTTGTGTTGCCTTTTACCGGTCGAATTCTGAACTGACTCCCGAAATCGGAAACGGCGACTCATTCCAGCCTTCTTTTTATCAAATGTAGCTTTACACCCTTTTTGTTTCATTGACTTAGTAACCAAGCGCTTGCTTTGGAAACTTCCTAAAACACTCTTTAAGCAGATAATTTAGGACATCTACGACAAAAACACGTAAAGAAATCCCTTACCAGAGAAATAACGTGAAATGGACGTCCGAAAGTGCGTCATTCTAAATCTGTATTTATGTGAAACTGTTTTCGCAAAGAAGCGTTCGGGATCTTGCAGAACTTCTTCGAGTTTGCATAGTTTCTTGGGTGAATACCAAAAGAAGGCAAAAGCATTACGACCTGTGTTAATTTATGCGTTTTAAAGAAGCAGAAGGTTATCATGGTGAAAAGCAACTGAATCTTTAGAAAAAGTAGTACACCATCTCTCCTAATACAACGTGTATCAAAAAATATTTTTTCATCGCAATAAATCATGTCAATGGACAAACATTTTTGTTCTCACAAAAAATATGAGAAAGTTATATCATTTCTAAGTCATTTTAAATCTGTTTTACTTTATGGAAAAGTATGCAGGTGAACCGAGTTTCTGCTAAAAGTGAGTTTCAACGTGGCCCCAATTCATCCCTACGCTATTAATCCCTGCTTATCTATTCTCACTTTTTCTCAGCACATTATTTTTGTCCAACTCATACTCAAACACAGTACAGTTCCGAAATAACCTAAGCTCCACAAAGTAACAATTTCGGGATCCTTATGATATATGCTTCTAAGGTTAGGATAACTATAACGGAATTCACGCTGCTAAAAACAAGTTTTGTGAAACAGAGCCCCAAAAAAAGGGTGCTACCAGCAAGGGTTTACAATTTGCTGTCTGTAACGTATAAACAAATAAAAAAGTTTTTTCAAGCAAATTTTCGAAACAGTAAGTCAAGCAAGAGTGGTGTTGATGCGAAGAACAGTTTACGGTATCTTTGAAAAACTTAGTTACCGAACACGCTCAAACGTTCTTGTGGGTTTGTCAATTTTGTTTAGAACCATCCACAAACCAAAAACAGTGGTTTTACCTAACTAATATGTCGCAGAGTGCATAGCGCGGTGCTACGTTACGGAATAAGTCATTCACGGCTTCTTAGACAAAGTTCAAAGAAACTGATGATTACAAAAGTTTTTCTTTTTCAATATATATCCAAAGCTCCAAATAACACTAGTATTCAATTTGAAAAATTACATCTCAGTTATCTGCTTCGCAATAGCAGTACTAAACAAGAATACTACAAAGGTTTTTAGCTTTATGGAACAAGTTATATAAAACAAAACTACTTCGCAATATTGGTCCCCTTTCTTGTACATACACTTCTATCCAGGTGCAATCACAACACTCCACTCCATTTGCATATTTCTTCTTTTCAAAAGCTGATTGAGAGCTGCATGCACACAAAAGATGTCACTCATCATGATACAGTATTTTCACCCGGGTCTGTTCATGGGATTTGTCCCATGGAATGGGACAATTGACTTGAAAATTTTCCCAGCCCTTGCTGGGACGGTAGCCATGTTAACGTGTAGATCTGCCTGACAAAATGCGATGTTTTTGTCTTCCACCTACTTTTTACAGTACATGACATTTAAAGATTTTTTACAGTTTCTAGAACCGTCATGTGTGGACTCGTCCTTCCACTTTTCTAAACTCACCCCTCACAACCCATTTACCCAATTTTCATTGCTTTCCTTAATTGGGGGTTAGGGGTGCCTTAGTCACAGCTCTGCAGAGGGTACACATTAGACATGCATATGGCATATTGTGCTTTGCATTTTAGATCCGTGGTAATTCTATGGGATGGGGCAATCACAAGTTACCATGGGATAGGACAGTAAAGTTACCAGAGACAAGGCTGCATCGCATGACTTCACGCTTGTTTTTCCGATAACTTTGCAAAATATGGAAATCACAACGGATTTTACAGGATGCATCGTCGCTGCAGAGTTGAATTTCCCATCACTTCATCAGTGTACCAATTTAAAATATATTTTGGTGCTTTGTAAGTCACTGACTGCTATCCGAAACGTTTTTATTTCTCATTTGTATTATGGCAAAGTAGTTCTTACATAAACCTCTAAACTGTTCCGTGAATGTTTGCCATCTTGCACAGTATAGCTTATGCACAATTTGTCATAAGCTGATCAGCTAATACCACCAGAAGCGTCCATACATGGGATCTGCGGGCTACTGCCCCTAACGTTGCAATACTTTCCAAAATCAGGCAAATTAGGATTATGTTGGTTAAATTTTAGGGCACAACAGTTGTGTTTTTAGAGCAAATGAGAAAAATAACAGCATTGAGTATTGTTACAGTTGCAGCATAAAACTTTTTTGGAGAAAAATGGAGATGGTCACTAAAGGTGCTGATGTTTTTATCGTTTAGGTTTAAAAATGAACGGTGACATTTTTGCTCTTGATTTTATCTTTGAACGTACCTTACAACGCTAAATTGAAGGCCAGTGTCTGAAATCTGAGCAATGACATTTTTCATGGCAATTTTTGTGCTCACCCCCTAGTAAAATATCTTCCCGTTCATCTATGATTTAATAGCATACAGGAACAGAACTATTTTTTAGTAATCATTCACAACAAAGTGACGGTTGATATCAAACGTTTTCAAGAAAAGATCGATCAACGCAATACAAAAATTCTGAAACTGATATTTTGCGCAAGCAGTTACAAAATACAAGGAATACTGCAATTACCTCAGTGCTCTCTATCATTCACCTCCTTGCTGTCAATCGTTAATAGAGTCGAGAAAAAAATAAAAACTTCGTCCGACCACGAGTAATCAGCACGAATGTGCACTGTTCGGCGAACACCGATTCCAAAATGTTGTCTGAACAGCGAGTACCGCATCTGTAATTTTTGTGGGAGCATGGGACGTTTTAATCAGTACGATCTTTCTCCCAAGATGACTGACTGACTGACTGACTGTCTGTCTGTCTGTATGAACAGTTAACACACGCCACTATTTGCAGAGGATATATCGGTATGTACTCTGGTTTAACTGAAGTAAACACCAAGTTAGTTTTACACACAGAAACACAAGAGACTTTTTCTCTGTTAGAAGCAAAAGTTCAAATACGCTGGCGTCAGCAAAACTGCAAAGACAAAGGTCACTAAACGCAACAGACATATCTTTGCCTGATTTCCTGACTTATTTTATTAATCACTAAACCACGTTTCGCGCCAACCACGTCTCATCAATTGTAAGGAATTGCATTCCGAGGAACTTCGTGAAAATGCTTGGGTCAATCCTGCTGCAAGATTTTTAGGATGCAGTTAAGAGATGCCCATTAGCACGCTTGTGAAGCTAACAACAGTAAAACCACTAAAACTGCAACATCACGCAGTCTCAAAGTCCTTTATTGTCTATTGCTAACGTATCATGTTGTCATTTCAAGCGGTCGGAAATACTTGGCAAAGCGCCCACTGGCCGGGAGTTCTTTTGTTAGCAGGTCCGTCGCCAGGATTTAGCAGCAGGGGAGGCAAAAAAACAGGAGGGGCCAAAAACCAGAAGGGGGGGCTACATTTTTAAAATACAGCATTGGATGTATGCAGCAACCGGTGAACCAAACTTGAAATGGGGTCACCAATTTCAAATGGGGGGGCCGGGCACCAGTGCCCCCCGCTGGCGACGGCCCTGATTGTTAGTAGGCTCGGCTCTGCTCACAGAACTAGTCCTCGGGAAACTTTTTCACCCGGAACCCATCTTCACACAACGCATCCTGTTCATTTTATCCTATCTGTAATCATCCCTCACTATTATGCAGAACAGAACTACATAGCGGTTGTAGCTGCAAATCACCCATGCTCACTGGGCCCTGCATCTTCTCTCGCAGCTCATCCTCAGGAAACTTCTCCCACATTAAACCGATTCTTACTTGAAACTCGTTCTCACGTACAACTCATCTTCACATGGCGCCCACGCACAACCAGTTTTTCAGCGTACTCACAGAGCTCGTTCGGGCGTGTGGTAATAGTTCAAAGACCAAGCACCCATTTTGCCAATGTTATTTTGTGCGGCGGAAAACTTCTGAAAAATGTTTTCGAGTTCCATACAATCAAAGAATATACAAAAGCTTATGTAAAAGACTATCGTTACAGAGAAAATTGACAATGAGTTCTCAATGCCAAGCTTGCTGGAAACATGAATTTCTGAGAAAAGAGGCTGAGTGTTGTGGACATACTGGCCAGTGGTGTGTAACAGCCCAGTGGCTACTGTGGCTCTAGCCGGGATGGCATGTTCCAGGGGCGCAAAATGTGAGGAATTCATTCAGACTGATTTATTAAGCTCCCTTAATTTCGCCATCTACCTCCCCACGGGAATCTTCTTTGGCAAATGGAGGCGGGAAATTTTAGTTGCACCATGTTTCCAGCCATATTATCCTTACCACCGTTTCGTCCAATTGCTTAAGAGCCATAACCACCTATCTCTCAATATTACAGTGTAACAATGGCCGGTATTTCATGAATCTACTCTGAACGAATGTGCCTACTGCATCAGGCTGCAGTATCATTCGTCGGTCAAGGTACTGCCGTTGCAGCTGGGTTTAAGCCGTAAAACAGCAAGCTGCCGCAGTTTACCCGAAAGTAGTTAGGTTATTATTGCCCTGCGCACTATACTGTGATAAGAAAGGAAAGTTGCTTACGCAGAGAATCTCAGAGTGACTAAAAGACTGATTAATTATCTTAGAGTTAATGTACGCAGGTTTTGTTGAGAAAATGTGAGCGCAGTGTTGCGACGTTGAGGCAACACTAATAGAAAAAAATTACTTGCTCTTTTTATTTCATGTTGTCCAAGTGCAGTAATGTTAGTTAACTACATTAAATAGCAAATGAACCATACCTTATAAAATTTGAAAGTCCTAGATTTTTGAAAAAATTAAAGTACATGGTACATTCCTTTGCAATTTGTTTTGTCTTGCAGTTAGAGAAGCCAAAAAATCAGAGAACCTACAATTGGCTAGTCGCACGGTTATACAGACAGATGTAAAAGCTTGATTATTATAAGCAAGATAATTGTAGACGAGCATAACAACCCGAAAATGAAGCGGAACAAAGAGTACGACGGTGATAGCTCAGTTGTGAAATGACCCTCCCAACTGCAAGGTTGGGTGTTCGACCTTGTGTGATTCGCTGTAGCGCTCTTTGGACAAGAGCGTTCGCCTCAACCACCCCGGCAAGAAGCAAATTTCAGGCTTTCGGCCTTCCACCAATTGCCGACACCCAAAATCAAATTTTAAAAAGTGGGACTTCTTTCAGAAAAAAAGAAAAAGTCCAGGTAGAAAGCTAAAAACATGTTAGAGAGCCATCCTGAAATTTTTGCGCTCTTCAAATCCTTGACGCTTCAGCAGCGTCAACGAAGAAAACCATGAGGATAATGGTGATCAATTGTAAGGAATTGATATGGAACAAGAAGTAACAGCATTGGCAATGTTCTCTCTAAGTTGCGCAATCACCAGACCATTTGTGCAGTGATATCTCATTCTCGCCCGCTTACAACGTTCCAAAACATTGGAAAAGTACGAAAAAAGAAGCAATTTCGATTGGCGAAATCTGTATAACCAATTGTACTTTGTTCGTATTTTGACAAGATTTCAGACTTACTCTAATAATTCACAAAGTTTGTAATTCATTTAAACTCTGTTTTAGTACTTAAAATATTCATGCTTACTAAAACAAATATTTTCTCAGAGTAAAATTTCCTTAGAGGGACCACTGAACACTAGCAACAATTCAAGTAGCAATAAGTATCCAAACAGATGCGATTGAGACATGTGCAAGCGGAGACGTAGAAGAAAATGACGTACCAAAAGCGGTACTCCGCAATTTGCCAAATGATGTGGGCGATTGGCCTGAAGTCATAGATCAAAGCAGGGCCAGAGAAGTGTCAAAACTCAAAACAACGAAGGTCCGTTCGGTTGCAACGCCAGAAAACTAAAGTTGATGATATAGCACAAAGAAATTGCGGAGATATCTTTCTAAATAATGATTCTACAGAACACTTAGGAATAGGGTTAGAATTTTGAGATCATGGTTACTATACTAAAAAATGGAGTGCGGTTTGTATTGTTTTCTCTGTAAATTGTTTCATTTTGGTAATGATCATTCTTTGTTTGTTGCAAAAAGCTTGGATAGTTTGTGGCATTTGTGTCCATGCATTTCTGAGCACGCAAATTCCAAAATGCACCAACAATGTATGGACAAATGGAAAGAGCTTGCAATGAGACTTCAGTTGCATAAAACCACTGACAAAGAGAAGCAGAATCTTATGGACGACCATCGGCAAAAGTGGAGAGCTGTTTTGGAAAGTATATTTGATGTCATTACATTTTTAAGCATGCAGAATCTTCCTTTCCGAAGACATCGCGACACCTTTAAATCCAAAAACCAAGGAAATTTTCTTGAGACAGTGAAACTCCTAGCAAAATATAATCCTTCACCAAACAAGCATCTTCCTGCTATTCAACTTTCTAATAAAATGACCACTGCTTATCTTTTTCCTACGATTAAAAATGAGCTTATTTTGCTTCTAAGCAAAAAGTAAAATCTCTCATTCTTCAAGAACTACGAGACACTAAATGTACTTTGCAGTCCCATGTGACAGTACTCCAGACGTATATCACACTGATCAATGGCTTTTATAGTCAGGTACCTTACCACTGAAAATAGTATTGTGCAAGTAAAGGAATCCTTTTGTAATTTTTTCCACTGCACGGAAAAACGGTTGCAGGAATCACTCAAGCAAATTTTGATGAACTGAAGCGAAATGACTTGGATGTGATGATGTGTAGGGGCCAAGGCCCAAGGATATGACAGTGTGTCTGCAATGTCAGGAATTTATGCCGGCGTCCAACGCAGAGTTGAAGATATAAATCCAAAAGCGTTATTTGTTCCTTGCGGAAGTCATTCACTGAACCTTGCATGTGTTCATGTTCGGATCTTCCGAACTAAGTGATAGATTTTTGCTGTTGTGGAAAAAAATGTTTTCTTCTCTGCCTCAACTCACAGACGGATCACCCTTGAAGCACGTATCAATTGCATTGAAACGAGTGATGATCAAAGGCGTGCGGGAAGGCATTTTACTGGGTGGCGGAAAAAATGCCCTGAAAATAACAATTTGCCATAAAAATAAACAATTTGCCCTGAAACTAACTTTTCCAGATCAAAGTCATTATGACCAGTCACGACTTTGGTCCAGATTGCACACTACACTAGCCCAAATTAACGGATCACCCCCAAGTGAATATGCACTGTATTGAAAATTTTTTCACGGTTCAGGATTTTTGAGCAACTTGCGCTTGCCCTGAAAAACGGAGTTTGCCTAAAAATTTTCACTGTATTAAAAATTTTTTCATCATTAAGAATTTTTGAGCAACTTGCGCTTGCCCTGGAAAGCAGTGTTGCCCGGAAAATTTTCACTGTATTGAAATATTTTTTATTATTCAGAATTTTTTAGCAACTTGCGCTTGCTCTGAAAACAGAGTTTGCCCTGAAATCTTTCAAGCCGAGGGAGCGGCAGCCCGACCCTGCCTCGTACACCTATGGTGATGATCGATACGCAACGAAGCAAACATTACGCGGCTGTGAAGGCGCTTCATGTTGGAAGCATTGATGGAGGAGTGGATGCGTTAGATAGACGAATTACGTGATTCAAATGAAAATCTTGATACAGAAGCGACTCTCATGGCATTTTAGATACGATTGAATCTTTCACTTTTTTCTTTAAACTTTAGAAGGTACTCATCGGAGAATCACATGAAGCCCAAACTAATTTGCCCCGAAAAGTATAGTCCTTAGCGCAATGTTCTAACAAAGTGAAAGCGTTTATCGCATTTTTGACTGAAACACGAGATGATCTGTTCAAGTGTCCATTGGTACCGCGGTAAAATATGTAAAGAGCAAGCGTTTTAATTGAAGAACGGAGAGTACGTAGAAAGAAGAGAATGGTTGGAGGAAACAAGATAGATGCAGGCCTAACCGTTGAAGAAGTAAAACGATGAATGTTTGAAGCTTTGAACAGATACAAGATTGAAGCGGAGAAAAGATTCAACCAAGAGACTTGTATGAATGCTCCTAAAACAGGAGTAGGCAATTAGCCGCCCGTGGACCACATGTGGCCGGCCACAGCGTTTTTAGTAGCCCGCGGAAGCATTCAGGAAACATCTTCACATGAAATTTCCTCCGACTTATAAACGTCAATTTCCATCGACCTATTTCCATCGACTTCCGGTACGCCACCCCGCTAAACGCGGTTTTCTCAAAGTGGCCCCCGAGCCAAATGAATTGCTCACCCCTGTCCTAAAATCGTATACGAAGACGAAGTTGATTTTCGGAGTTGATTGTGGAAATTGATAGCTTTAAGTGACTCGTAAGAAGCAGCGGTATCGCTTTAGAACGCAGTGCCAGTGCAATTGACGTTTTACAATGGTTGACAAAATGTTGCCTGCTTAACTCGACTACGTATTTATATTTGTGCCGTGTACTTTATCTTACCAGTGGTATTTCAATTGCCAGTTGCGAGGGGAGTTTCTCCAAGTTCAAACAATGATAAAATCTTACTTGCGTTCTACTGAGTGAAAGCTGGTATTGACATTGCCAATTCTTTCAATCGAAAGTGAAAATATTAAAAAGCTTGGTTTTTGAGATGCTCGACGAGTTCAGTTTGGTAACGACGAACTAATGTAATCAGGATTTTAGGGTCAGGGTTGAGCTGGCGGGTTCGCGTTGTGCTGATGGAATATAGCATTTGTTTGGCTATAACTGTGCCGGTAGAGTGCGTTTCTTCTGTTGCTTGCGTGATTTGGTTGAATGCGCGAGCTGTCTGTATGCCACTGAATCTGTTTGGCCTGGGACTGGCGTACTGCGTTTCTTGTCAACTGACATGAGCGCGCGAAAAGAACTCATTCGCAGAACGATTGCGGCTCTTGTGGTCAGTTATATCCGCCAATTGCCTGGACGTGCATAGGTCTTTGTTGGTGATTTTCTTCCCAATCACGCTTGCTAGTTGCACTTTCCTCTTCGTTAGTTTCCACTTCTTTGTTTGTGTTTAGGCTCTCTCTCTTTCGGTATCATAGCTAATCCAGCCCTCAATATACTGTGATGTTTCCTATTTTTTACTGTTACGGTCAGCGTCCCGTAATTTTCCGGGGTACTTATACAAATGTTTAAAATTGTTAATTAAAGTAAAACTCCTGGTATCCCTTGCAGGTTTTCCTGAAATTCTACCACTTAGCGAAAGATCTGCAAGCTTTCCTTTGCGTATAACATGGCCCAAAAATGTTTAGGCTACCTGTGATGTATTATAAAAATGTTTGTTTGATTATGTTCGTCGCGGGAGTCAAGTAATAGTGACTTCGGTCATACCGACTTCCACACTTTACAAATCTCGTACTCGTGCGAAAACAAAGATTGATGGTTAAATGTGATAAATTATTTTCTGTTTTAAATGTTCATATTTTTTAATTTGTTGTTGACCTTACTTAATTTATATTTTGAAACAGCCAACCTTACTGTAGCTTTGCTGTTTAAAATAGTTGTTCGCATGGACGTCCGAAGGATTTTTTCCAGGGAGGCAATGATGNATTTTCCAGAGGTAACCAATAAGATTTTTCCAGGGGAGGCCAAAAGTGGCAAAATTTCGTTTTTCTTTCTCGAAACTAGGAAAACAACCTTTCTCTGCTAAAAACGTAAAAGGAAAATGTCAAACTTTAAAATCCAGAGGGGTCCGCGGCCCCTTTTGCACCCCCCTTCCAACGCCCACATTGTTCGAATACTCCGCTGACATGGTGATGTCATCATTATAAGCGGCGGAATTTTCTGCGAGAGCCAGGGGCATCAGGCTGCGCTCTTACGCCATCGTGACTGGTATGAGGATAGTTTGTGAGTCGCGCGACGATGACTTGTGGCAAAATGAAACGTGTGAAATGAGTGGTGGAAGCTGGATTAATCAAATGAAAACACTATTTTGCGATGTGTTTCTGGATGTACTGTATATGGGGAGAGAAAACCTCAAGATCAAACCCGCATGCTTCGTTTTTTTAAAGACATTTGTGCTGGTATTTTGCTGATGGAGCTGCCATACCCATCAAATATTAGCGGAAAGAAAATGGGAGTAATAGGAAATTGTGGATCACTTGTTTTTAATGATTTAGCTATCATTATAAATAAACTTAAAACGTTAAAATGTTTAAAAGCTTAGTCAAAAATTGACATAACAAACACAATGTATTGGATCTCTACTTGTAAAAATGTAACATTCTTCAAAGCATCGGTACTTACAAGAAAGCCTTTGTTGTGCAGTTGCAATTGCCGTATCTTTGGTAAATGTTTTTATTGTGTTTTCGGTAAATACGTTCAAGCAACCAGTGTTTTTCCTCTAAAAATCATCCGTGAAATTCAAGCCACCTCAGAAAATGTTAGAATGAACATTTTCACATTGCTAGATTTTAATTAAAAGTTTTGAATGCTTCAAAAACTTTTTGGGCTGTTGATAGTTATTCTCTAACGTTTTGCAATTTTCTACGGGGAAAGAAGACATTGGCAGCCAAACCAAATGAAAATAATGATGTTTGTCATGTTAGTACGTTTCCAAATGTGGTTGTTTTTTTCTGAATGTGACTTATCCCTCGCAAAGCAGCCAGAAATCATTCGTCTTTACAACGCTAAACAAAATTGCACTCAGTACTTCTGTATGCGTACGAGTGTCTAGCAATTCTGTTTTTAGTCGCGGCCATAAGGCAGTTTTTCGTTGTCGTTGTGTTTAGTTGGATGCGCATGAATGCACTGTGAACCTACAACCAAAAGTAGTTTCAATTCCCTCAGACAAACGTGGAGGGTACTTCAGATTGGTTGACATCGCCTAAGGTGCCATATTTCTAGCCAGTGTGAAAGAACTGTGTTCTTCCTGCTAATTTCCTATAAACACGACCTCAGTTTATAGGTGTCTTTCTGCGCAGGCCACTGCACATAGCAACCGCTCAGGGCAATGAAGCGGATGTTCAACGCGTTCTAGATATTTTCCGAAAGGCCAAGGCATCGTGTGATGTAAGAAATAACCTCATGCAGGTAAGGAAGCGTTGCAACATGTTCAAAAATGCTGACGCGTTCAGGAAATCGCTGTGAACTAACCTAATGCTAAGACTGGCTAAACCCACGTACATGAACCCTGCACAGTGCACACACCATCATAACTCGGAGTTGACTTCACAGACCAAGTGCTGAGTGGTGAAAGTCTGACAGCGTGGAAAGCGCTGTGCTAGAGCAAGCGGTCTTACTACCGTCTGGAAAAGCCGCCCTCTTCAATGTCGACAACACAAGGAAGTGATTTTCGTCAAGAGGCTTTTGTAAGACGAACCATACATTTCCAGAAAACAGCTACCAGCTCAAACCATTGGCATGTCGCAGTCAGTGGCGTATGCCTTCGCTTCAACTGTAAGGCGTTGTTCCACTTGCATGATCATGTTTTCTCTACCAAAAGTCATTTTTTCCGCAGAGCTGTCAGAAATGTGATATCATGGACCAGAGTCACTTTTTCCAGGGGTCTCAGTGAATCACATCTTTTGTTAACCATGCATTATTGTTGACTTAAAAAACATTCTTGGACACAAATGACATGGTATGGATTCGATTCAAAGTGGTTAAGATGTATTTCAAACGCCCATCATCAAAACCTATAAAAGTTCAAGGGATTGGCAACATTTTGAAATTTAACAGTTGACTGTCTTCCATGATATTTGCTTGACCCTGCATTCATTTGGATGTAGGCAAGTCAAACTACTCTCAATGGGTTAAATACGACGCATGTAATTTTTCAAACTGTATACGTTTAATGGTAATAACATCAATCAACTTTTTATCCAAAGCTGGAAATAATTTTCTCAGAAAAGTAATCGCTGATTCGTTTTTACAATTCGCTTGTTGATATAAGTTGACGAAATGCATCCAGACCCGCCGTCAGAAAGTTTTCAGTTGGTGGCTTTACATTCTGAAATTTGATAAAAACTCCACCGATTTATAGTGCTTCATAAATAAATTTGGGGGGCTTGGAGTTTTGCTTGAGGGTTAAGTCCCCAAAAGCCCTCGTGACGACGGGACAGAATGTATCACAAGTGGCAAAACACACTCTGTTCGAAACAACCACATTCTAGCAAACCCGATCTCAGCAGAAATTTTCCATCATGATCTTCGTGACACACCAACACTAATCGTTGAATCTCTTGCTGGAAAAATGGGCCTCTGAAGCTTCATCTGATTTTGTAAAAAGTGAAGTTGGTGCATGTTGTCATGGGCGTCCGCAGAAACTTTTTTCAGTGGTGGCAACACCGACATTTTGCTTATCATTTTCAGGTTTCAATGCAAATGGACACTCACAAAAACGCATTAAAAGCTCTTAGTCTAAATTCCCAGGGGGGAAATGCCCGTTATTCCCCCCCTGCGGACGCCCATGCATGGTGTGTACTCCTCTACGAGCACTAGCACGTTGAAAGTGGCGCATGAGATTAACTGAAACCGCGAATGTTAGTTGAAAAAGTCAGCAGAAATGCAAACTAGCCAACGCATACAGTGTACTTCGACCACCACATCAGGACCATATCAGTCCTGGACGAGCAACGACGTTTTCGTGGGGAAGAGGTTGGTTAGGGTTGATTCCGACCGTTGGAGTTTTCCCCACATTTTTGTTCTTGTTGGGCATCTCCTAGTGTTTGATTTGAGAGATTTTAAGAGTTACCTTTGCATCAGACACACGCCCTGATTATGCCTAATAGCAAAGCAATCACCCTGGTTCTAAAGATATCTGCATTGCTTGGTAGAACTGGGTAACACAGCCTTGCAGCCTATGAAGTGTGCAAGTAAAATCAGCTCTGAAAACTGTTTGACATGTGCAGTGTAAACGATATGAAAACCATTTTCTATCCAAACGTATTCTTTGGCATGATCTAAATTGGATATTTAAAATATTCATCAAGCACTAAAGGTTTTATATAAAAGATCAAAATTTATTTTATTAGGATGTCTGCGGATGTCGCGCGTGTATAGGCCTACACCGAAACATTGTTCGCACTCTTACATTCAAATCCAGGGTTGCCAATTTAGCGAATTTTCCGCTAGATCTAGTGGAATTTAATCCTGTCTAGCTGAAAAATAATCAATTGGTCTAGCGGCTAGCTTGAAATCAAGCAGAATTTTTGTTGCTACTGGCGGATTTTTAGCTGTTTTTATAGACGGCATTTTAAGACCAATTTAGCGCGTTTTATTCTGATCTACCTCGAATTAATCGTTGTTTAATTGCCTGATTGTTGAAATTTTTTCATTGCCCATTGATAGTTGTAATTTCGTGCAATTTAGTCACTTAGATTAGAGTTAGTCAGCACTGGGGGTCAGTCAGTGAGCACTGAGCAGTTCAGCAATTAGGAGTCGGTACGTGGAATTGATAATTGGATGAGCACATAAGTACGACACTGTGTTGGGCCACGGCGTAGTACCCCTAGCCCACAGTGTACAGGCAAGAAGTGCACAGAACCCGAGCTGTGACATGTGTACAGGACCTTTGAGTTTGGTGGCAGGCAGCGGGTACATAATTTCTTATTTCACTTTTGCCAACTCCTGTTTTCTCTGGCTCATCATCTTCATTGCAGTCAATTTCAGCATTCGATTCAGTCGATCAAAAATTTTCAGCGATCTTTTTTAAAAGTTATATATTTGTAGAAAGTTATCTGTCGACTAAACTGTCTTTTGTTGATTTTAACAGTTTCAGATTTAAACGTTTTGTTTATTGACCGCTCTGTGCGCTAGGAATTCTCCCTACAGTTGTATCTTTGTGCTTCTAGCTTTAAAATTAGTTTGGGATAAAAATATCTAGCGGATCTTTGCAATTTTTCTAGCTTTAAAGTTCTGTTTAGACTTGGAAAACCTGTTCCAATTCCTTTTCTAGCAGAAATGTGGACTAAGCTTGGTTGATAAGCGTGTAACACTCTAACTCAGGGGTTCTTAACCGGGGGCAAATTTCACCTGCCAAGAGGGGTAATTTTTGATATGATGATTTATAGCAAACGTGTGCTTTTTTCCTTAATTAAAAACGGGACGTTTTGCTCAGCATCATGATTCCCCGTTTTGCTTAATGCTAAATGTTACTTTTTTTTACTCCTCTATGCAGATTAGGCAACCGGTTTTATTCAGTAGAACGTGTGTGTTACATTATTTGTATGCAGGACCTATGTATCCTAATAAAAGAAGACATGATCACTGTTACGGGCTTTTTAAATAGTTATTTCGACTTAACACAAATTTATGACACTCAATTGTAGTAGTGAAACAGTAAGATTGTAGGAGGTATATTTTATTTTTAAAATTTGTAGAAGTCTGACTGAACATAAAGAATTAAGAACCCCTGCTCGAATGTAACAGATTTGTGCAAAAACAAGCAAGTAAAATAAAATTGTTGTTGACAAAATGATGACACGTATCCTCAAGAGCTGGCGTCGACATGAGAACTATACATCGTCATAAAGATATGCTATTTTAAACTTGGCCTTATGCATTTGATATTACACTGCTACACTTTTTCTGCAAGTGTTTAAATAACCTATTTCCAATATATTGTTAAATCGTTAAGGTATTCAATGTGTTTCTCTACAAAGGCTGTTAGAATCTTGGTCTACAAGAAAAGGGCATAGGCTATCGCTCAATTTGATACTTCTTTCTCGCTGACAGTATGAACTTAGTGTCATGCAATTTTTATTATCAGACATCCTTCCATGTGGCCGTGATAACAGACTCTTCTCGGCTAGTGGAGCTGTTCGTGAATCACGAACCATCCTGCATTGATGTGTCTGATCGTCATGGCAACAACGGCGTACATCTGGCGGTGAAATACAGCAGCAAAGCAGGAAACTACGCCAGCTTGCGAACGGTGATAAAATCGTCGGGAAAGGATGCGCTTGAAGCAAAAAATCTTTACGGTAAGAGCGCCGTGTGAACTGAAATTATGCACTTCATCCCCAATAGCTGTGCACTGTGTTTGACATTACTACGTTAGCCGACTGCACTGAGCAATATCAGTTTTCAAAAAGCCTGATAATCACTCCTCACGAAATATGTGTTAAAGATTGCAGGATCGCTAAATCCGGCGAGATTTCTCTATTGTAGCTCTTGCCACACAAGCTTGATATAGCCATAGGAGCCAATTAGTGTACGATAGAAGTGCTTGTGACGTAACGTTTGCTACGACGCGGGTGTGTGCGCGGCAAGACATCGCAGAATAATGTGTGGTTTCACGGAACGCGACACTTGTTATTTGCGCGTATTGGCACGAGTGACAGACTTGCCCCGGGGGCTCGGAAAACGAAACGTGTACGGTCCGAAAGTCTTGCGGCCAAACGCTGCCAGGATGTTGCCTGGTAGTGATTTTTTTCGAAAAACTTCGTTTCATTAGCAAGGCAACAGATGTGCGCCACGACGCGTTAACCAGTCTGCTTTTGCTTGAAAACATGACGATGATCTTTCAATATTTTTCGCCTTAAGTAATTTCGATTGAGTCTGTTTTCAACGGACTCGCTTTCTTGTCTTGTTTGTTTTATTTGGCAACTCCTCGCGGCAGATGCAGCTTGTACTTGGTCGCAAAAACTTTCATCTTAAGTGTTCAAATTATAGAAATGCATTGCTTTTTGTTCAATCGTCCTGCAGAATATACAGTTTGTGGTACCACTAGTATGAAGGGTTTTTAGATTTTTTCCATGAATATCTTATCAGTTTCATACCCATAACAACTAAAAGCGTACGCGTTGTGATCAAGATAACACAACTGTTCATCAGGAGGATTTGACTAGTAATTGGGTGTGGGCTGTGTTCAAACTTTGCATGAACGTTACAAGCTCTACGTGCACTTGCAACAATCTGACACAACCGAAGTATCGTTACGAAATCAATTAAAAATTATCTGTCTGTTGATCGTTTGTTTTTGCTACTATCTTTGCATCGAAACCATTCAATATTTTTCGCTGTGTCATTGAAAGGATCATACCAACTCAATGTCTTGCGTCATATTTGCAAATCAACCGCATGATAATTTACAGACTTAGAAATCTAAGGGAAACTGAGCCATGCAACCACGTCCTCCGAATTTGCGCAGGCTGCTTAACCTGCGCCTTCCTTGCGCCAGTACTGTTCGCTTGTTCTTCAGCACACCAACATGCCTCAGTCGTATTTTTGATGGAACAGACAGAATACAGTACAGAAATAAGCTAAAGCAGCCTAGAAAGAAAAGTCATAATAGTTGTTAATTGCATGTTCTCATGACAGCTTTTAGTTCCATTTAAAAGGCTGGACTATATATTCATAAAAAAGATGCGGCTTTGCCTAGTTTTGCTGCTGAACATTACGATGTATTTCTGTGTGCTGAGACTCAAAATTTACTCAAACAAAGTCTGTCTTGGTTAGCTTAGGAACCAGTAACGTCTAAAGCACGGTGAATAAAACACACTTTGCTCATTTCTTACAGAGAGGTTGAGCGCATCTTGGCTAGAGAGTGAGCAACTGGTAGACAGCGTTCATCTGGAGATTGCACATCACGTATTCAAATGCTAGGATATTTTGGAAAGTACAAATCAGCGATTCACTGAAGCCAGACCGCTTTGCAGTCACAGACGTTACGGTCTTGCAGGTTCACTACAGCTGCGCTTGAAGTCTTTCGGAAATACCCTGCCTGACTGCCTAGATTGCGTTGGAAGTGATACACCTTCTGCCACGTTGCCGTCTTTAGCGCAGCGGTTCCCAAACTTTTTTGAGTGCGACCCAAATCTGAGTTTGGTGAACATCTCGCGACCCAAACCCAACAGCGTATGTTAACATGAAAAAATAATGATAGTATGAATGATTTTTGGCAGTAAATTGCTAAGATCGTGTTCAGTGTTAGCAATCTACTCTTTTCTTAAATACATATGCTACAGACAGACACAGAAAAGCAGTGGTAACGTTGAAAATATACATACAATCCAGGTTTGGACCGCCTTGGCGCCAGTGGCGTAGCCAGCCCAGAAATTTGGGGGGCCAAAATGTTTGATTTTAGGCGAATAACCTTATTTTGTTTGGAGAAACGCCTCTCAAAGCACAAACTGGCCATATTTTCTAAAGATTTGGGGGGGACCATGGCCCCTTTGGCCCCCCATTGCTACGCCTATGTTCGGCGCAACCCATATTTTGACCTTTCACGACCCTTTAATGAGTCGCGACCCATACTTTGGGAACTACTGCTTTAGCGGTTGAAGTTGATTCTATATCAAGTTCGCTCGTGTTGCGGAAGCTCAAACTGGCCATAGGTATTAATCTTCTGTCTAGAAAATCAGACAAGGTATTGCTTTCAAAGTACTGCATTGTCCTTAATTTTCAATTATTGACACGTTCGTCCTCATAAGTTTTCTTCAATTCTTCAGAAGGCTTGCAAATCTCATTAGCAAAAAGCAAACGATTTGCATAGTCTATGCAATGTTTTCTATAGTATTACAACTTTGAAAGAGTCTGTTTTGCTACCTTGGTTTGGAAAACTTCAAAATATCCATGCTGCCTCACAATTGTTTCTTCGCATATTTTGCATAAAGCGGTGAAGGTACAGAAACTCACTTTCTTTTTCCCCTTGCCCTCCTGTCCTACAATGTCATGTTTAAGTTTGCCCCGAATTTTCTATTTTCATCTATTGCCGTTGCATTAAAAAGCCCCCTTCAAATCAACAGTGGATAGTCAACCCTGTGTTACAAGTCTGATCCTTCAGAAACTGTGAAAGCATTTTTCATGTTCTGCTGAGCATTTTTGGTTAGGGGAAATGGAAGTTTGTACCTCGTGAAAATTAGAGAGTTTGTAGCAGTTAGTGCAGTTTTCATCATGACAGCGCACGTCTCTTTTACTCCGACTTTTGCCCATTTTCAATTGGAACGCGTATTTTCGGGGTACTGTTTTCCTAAACAAGTTCTAAAAGTTTCATGGACTCAAACGTTGTGAAGGACTTAATATTATAATTCTTCANCCGTCGTTTATGGATCTCAAATGTAGTAATAAGCCTATGTTGTTGAAGTCAATTCCAGCGCTTCCTTCTGGAAAAATGCACTTCATCATTCATGTGATAATTGCAGACATGCAAAGAACTCCAGAACGCCATTTTGTTGACTAACTTGACTGATCCCAACAAAATGATGCAGTTCAATCGTAGATAAGTAGCTGTTTAAACCCAAAATATTGAGCATTTTTCAAAAGAGGACAAGAACTGTCATATACTTTCGTGTTCAATAATTTCGACGTAGAATAAAATCACAACGACGTAAATCATTTCCAGTCCTCTTTTATTCACTAATTTTCTATTTGCGCGTGTACCAACCTCAGTGTTTAAGCAAAATACTGCAAACCTGCACCATTGATTTAACATCCTCCGGGAACTTGAGGTTTGGGAAACCATTGTAAAAAAATTTAACCTCAAGTGTTCTGCTCTTGTTTGACTTAGGCAGGTTTCAACAAAGTCACTTTGCATGACGTGATTTTTGTTCTCTTTTTTATCGCCTATGTAGTTTTCATCTTTTTAACAAAAAAATTAAAAAACATCTATAATTTATTGGTTGAAGGTGGTAGCTAACCATAAACATTGCGACCTCCGTGCGCTTTTCCTGCACAAGTCACAAACCAATTTCAGCCTAACCACTTAATGTTCATGTCGCAATTTACACTCATATATGTTGAACCATTTAAACCCCTTATTTTATTCAAATGTCCCGTAATGATGACCCCTGATGCTGTCCACTTAAACAAAATAAAGCTTAATTAAAATCCTTGCCCAAGTAACTCGATATTACGTATGAGAAACTAAAAATTTCATTAGCAAAATATGGTAAAATGGTCTTATAGGTGAACACGCCGCACGCACGCACGCACGCACTCAGTGCAGTCTACTTTCTCACATTAGACAAGTTGCACCTCACGAGCTGAAGCTGCTCAATCTCAGCTTAACACTGGTACATAACACTGATTGGTAAAAACATGCTTCTCGTATTAAGTCATTTTGTAGTTAATTTAAAAAAGAATGCGTACTTTCTAGGATTGTGCAGATGCTCTTCAACAGTAATATAAGCTGACAGCAGCTTTGAGGTGACTATGCAACCCAGTATGTCCGATCACTTCATTAGCGTGCTGTTCACTACATTGAGAGTGAGCTTGCTCGACGAGTGATAATGATACATACTTGCGGCTGAAAGGTATGCAACAAGCGATGACGGCTGTTTCGGTTTCATTAGAAAGTGTTTGGTAGACGTAATGCTGTTCGTCAGCAATGGCCTACCGCCACCGGCTGGAATGTCAAGGATTCCAAAGCATCATAATAATATAATAAGCAAACAAACTAGCCAGTCTTTTTCCATCCAAGAATGCATATATCCAATGATATTCAAGGCAACTTGTTTCAGGAGCGTTTTGGGGTTGGAGTGTATTGCTTGTCAACGTTTCATTTTCTTCTGTAGTTGCATTTTAAGAAAAAACGCTCTTTGGCCAATGGAAAGTGAAGCATCAGATAGAATATGCTGCGTGCATTTTACGAATTTCGATGATATTGGTGGAACATCTCTCCATTCACGCTCACAATTGTTTCAAACACAGACCAAAAGAGTGCTTCGCAGTGACAATTATCACTCAAATTTGCCACTTTGTTTTGGAATGGATTCCGATTACTATAATGGCAGTAACATTGAAATTCCCATCAATTTTTAGATATCTTCATTTTGCTAAACCCCTATTAAAAAAACTGTTGCCTAAAATCTAAAGATAATTCACCAAGTTCGACTGTGGGAACTTGCGTGATACACCTTTTTATAGCAGTGAGGTCATGCGGCACACCAGTTTCATGGCAATTCAAATTAAGTTGTTACTAAGAAAAACTCGGAAAAGCTTATACGCAAGTCGAGGCGAACAATCTCATCTTATATACAGCAATTGCCACAGAATTGCACTTTTGCGCGAAAAATACAAAAAAATGGGAAACTTTTGCTGTAAAGGTTCTGATTAGAGCACCTAATTTTTTGTGGATAAACGTGAAGTATTTTATCAAGTAAAATCAAGGCGCTGCAATCAGTGGCGTACGCAGAAAATTTTCATGGGGGGGTTCATTCAGTGGCATATGGTGGTCATTTGTATTTGGTGTACGCTTTTTGTGACGTCACAATTTGACGTCATATTCATGTTTTCAAGCGAAGTTTGTTGACATAATAGGCATATTCTTCTACACGCACTCCCCTTATTTTTGTAAAAATCAAGCCCTATACACTCCCGTATATTAAAGTTTTTGTAAAACATCAAGCTCAAGGGGGGAGTTAACCCCAAAACCCTCCATTGCATACGCCTTTGACTGACCGTGACTAAGCCTACAAACCGGGAATGTCCCGGCTAAAACGGGACTTATGGTAAGCCTACTTATGTGGTTCTTTGCGCTAGCACAGTAAGTATTGTGCCTATTTTTCTCTGACTGCTTGGGGCCTAAATCATGGTTGGAAAAATCAGTCCCGACATAATCATTTCTTTTCTTACCTACATACAGTTTTTTAGGGTGTTTTAGCACTCTTACGGACCCAATTAGGGCGCCTTGAATCAGACAAACTTATCATCGGATCCCTAGAGTCATAGAAAATCGGGTCCTAGAATAAGAGAAATCGGCTCCCTACAAGTCCATACCGGCGCCAGGTACCTAACATTTTCCTTAAAAAACACTGCTACATATTATGTATATCAGTGAAACCAGTCTTTTTCCAGGAAGCTTTATATGTCTGAGAACTCTTGATTTTAATTTTAAGAACTTATTTTGTTCTCA
>JGI24021J15306_10000316_pt1 | contig 33506 bp, 17 predicted proteins | sample Ectturendosymbi1_FD_15306 | JGI IMG/M metagenome (IMG submission 15306)
AGCTACGTTGGGTCGGGCACGTGACCAGAATGTTCCAGGAAAGATTGGCGAAGCGAGTCTTGGCGGCTACCGGAAAAGCGGCCGAGAGGTCGATCAAGGACCAAGTGGCGTGATTACATCTCCGACCTTGCTTGATCCCGTCTTGGTGTGGAGTCAACAGAGCTGTCAAAGGTTGCTGAAAACCATGAAGTATTTTGAGACCCTCCCGATAGAAAAAGCGCCTGTGATATTGAAGTAGTATCTACTGAACCAAATTTATAGAGGAATGCAAAGCACGTTTTGAAAGGTTATTTTATAAGCTCAATCATCTGACATTGTTGAGCTCGAAATTAGGCAGAAGATGTAACAGCAACAACCATGCCGACGTGTATGCATCATGCACTGATCACCGTAACAGATCAGGAGTTTCGAACTTGAAACTTTTATATGTAATGACTTTGCAATTGTTTCTAAGATGTACCTTTATATTTCAGCTATTTGCTCGGATTGGCTTTGTTAGTTTTCTATTTGCTACCTACTTTATTTATTTCTTCCTGCCTCAGCATTCCTCACTAAAACCCACACAACTCACTAAAAAACAACACAACTTTTGTTAAGTTTGTCTAAAAGGTAAACAGCTTTATTAGCTGTTTATGGTACTCGGCATTGTTCAGCGTAAACGAGATTTGACGTATTGGAGGTGATTGTATCATGCACGTGTCAACTGATAACCCTAAACAAACTTACCCCATCGTTAAGTCGGTGGTTCCGAAGCTGTTTACCTTTTAGGCAAACTTAACAATTTTAATTGTTTTGGTGCACTTACTGCACAAAGTTTAAAATGCTTCTGAAAAAAATTTGATGTGCTGGACAGCATAAACATAGCACATAATACCAACGCTGTCAGCAGTAAATGCACAAAAGACTTTCATTATTTTTAGTACTATACTTTGTCAACGGTGGATTTGTACTTGGTATTTTCTAGCTACGTTATTAACGCAAAGCTATGTTCAGTGAAGACGAAAATCGTTTTCTGTTTCACGTAAACGAGCTTCACTTTGTGGTAATTTAAAGAAATGGTGAATAAAGAAATTGTGTGATTGAATATATCCGAAGTTGACAACAACGAATTGGAACGCTGGATATGGAAAACTGCATTAAAACTGATTACATGATTTGCTAAAAGGTTGTGGTCACCTTTAGTGTCACAGAATGTGTAATCTTTTCAAGATCAGAACCCATTTGGTGTTGATAATGTATATTATTCTGCATAATGAAGTATTTTCAAATAATTTGTTGTGATTACGATTAATTTATATTTGGCAGCCATTCGTGCTTGATAAGCGGGTATTGGGCATATACTGGAAGCCATTGGGTAGCTCTCCAAACAGACTTATGATTTTACCAGAAATGTGGTATGCTGTAGTTTAAACGTACTTTTTCAAACCAACTTCAGAAGGATTTTCGTAAACTATTTCACATCCAATCACACAATTTCTTTACTCAAGAAGGTATCGCGTAACTAACGATTGTCAAACGCCCCGGTTACCATAGAAATATTTGTCTTGATACTTATTGATGGAAACACTGGGAACATGCCCTCCACAGCATTCTNTTTTCTAATTAGGTCTATGACAAAATTACACTGTCAGTAGAATGACGGATAGATATCGGTGTGGCAGGGAACGAAGATCAACATATTCTAAATCAGTACATAACTACGAAAAGTAAGAGTGAAACAATCTTTGGAAATGTCTCTAATTATAGTTTGAAACTACGTTTTCTTAGATCTCAAAATGGTCTTCAACTTTCTGGGCGACATGCGTTTATTCTTCATGCTTTCAATGCAGTGGTTGAGTTCAATCTTATCTTCAGTACACATGGATTAGCAGCTTAGGCAGCTCTTACAATGCTGGCATTTGTTGTGTGCCTTCTCGCGTAGGTATGACGTAGAGCTTGTTGCTTTCGTCAATTGTTCGTTTCCAAACTGAAAACGATTCTTTTCCATTTCTCTTTGTAAGTCTATCCATTTCATGATTGATTTTGCATACTTACAAGTGTTGTTCTTTTCACCATTTACCACAAATGGTGACATTTTTCCACTGCGGGAAAGTGAATGCAACCCTTTACGTAAAACGCGTTAGTTTCTTTGGGGAACGCGTGAAAGTCGTCCCCGACATTTTGAAAGGTTTCCCCTGACTTTCTTGTGAAACAAAGTTATATGGACGTATATAATTGTTTTCAAAGTCTTTCTTCAAAAAAGCTTCTCACTTATCTTGACGAATATGGCTTGTCTTCTTCTATAGCTGAATGTTTCCCCACTCCTGTTTTGGCACTACCCAATTACGGTTGAAACCTCGAGAGTTTCACGCACGATGGCATGAGATAAAATGGTGTTGAAGAAGAACACTACCGGTCGCCCTTTTTGATCTAACGTTGCCGAAATTCGTTGTCGGACATATCTTCCTTCAAAACAAACGGCGGTATCTCATTTATTACTTCAAGCGTAGGTCAAGTCAATTTTGAAGATATCGTGTTGACGTCTTTAAGGCTTGCAACGTTTCTTCACGCAGTGGAAATTGCTTTGACGCAATCAACGCTTCATGTAAGAAACAAAGCACCCACTGAACACGCCACGCAACCTCTCCGACAAGGCACTGGCAAAATAAATTCGCGGGATTTTTTCTAAATGAAAGAAAGATCGCTTTTTCCGCTTTCAGGAGGACTTACGAATTCTTGTCATGCTTTGCACGAGTTTTCCTCTCACGGAAGTATTATCTATACGCAAGCGGAAGTGCCTTTGCAATCATGTTTTTAATAATCGCGTTCACAACTCACACGGGACAAAAAACGGAACAGCGTATTCCAGCCCGAACGATTTCCATGTAATTGGAAAAGTTGTTGCCTCTACCTTCGAACGTCATAAACACTTCAGGCAGAAATATATGGTGATAAAGCGTTTTTCAAATCCAAACTCGAAAATCAGTCATGCTGCTCTGCATTTTACAAAGTTTTGCATGGTTCGCAACAGGTGTACGGCAGTTGTTGACAGTTTGACTGCAATCGATGCACAAGAGAGTAAACTTGTCTGATAGGTAATGAGATTTTGTTATATTTTAATTCATTTTCATATTTCTCCTCTCAGGAGGGTCGCGGGGCAGCAGTCCTACGAGGGGTCGAAATACTTTATGGTTTTCAGCAATTTCAGGTGTAGTAGTTCTGCTGGTTTCACACCATACGGGTCCAAGCAAGGTCGGAAATACAATCACGCCGCCTGGTACTTGGTCGACATTTGGGCCATTTTTACCTGGTGTCACCAATACAACTTGCCTTGCCAAGCTTTTCTGGGACATTACGATCACATGGCTGAGTTAACGCAGCTGAGATCTCTCTCATTTGGAGAATTGGCTCGACATTCAGGGCTTTACGATTTCCACAGCTGTTCACTTTGTCGTGAAGTATCACGCCGTGAACTCTTCCCAAAAATCCCATCTCTGCCGTTTGTATTTGAGATAGCACAAACAACGTCCAGTTCAAAAACTGGCAACTTTGAGAGTGGTTGGAAGCTCTCCCGTTTTGTCACCACCGCGCGATAAAGCTCATGCAGAATTGCGCTTGCTTTATCAATTTGTGTTTCAACCTTCCTGTTCTGCCTTCCGACAGCGTAATGTAACCGGAACCCAAATTTCAGGCTTCACCAGGTAAAAGCTTTTGGCTTCGGCTCCAGCTGCAACCAACCGAAGTTGTTTGGGCTCGGGCTGGAATTCCACAGCCCATATCTGTTTCATTTCATTTGGCTTTCATTTATCTGTTTCATTTGGCTTTACCATTATTGTGCAGCATTATAATACAATGTTGCATAAGCTTTGTAGTTTTTGTGTGATGTCCTGTTGCCACAATGTTTCGTTTGTTGCTAAGGTGTTATATCTTATCTTGGGTGGCTGACTATATCAAGCGGTGTTGCTAATTTCATTTAACACATGGCCAATTAGCCCGACATGCACCGCGTTAGGTCCTGGTGAGACAGAAGGTATTGAGTACAGCAACTCATGGATTTGTTGGGTGTTACGGAAATGTTCGTGGAACGGACATGTAAAGCCACCACTGCAGAAGTGAACCTGGGGTTATCCCCAGACACCTATAGCTTGGCATTGACGTTTTCGGACCTCACTCTTTCACCATAACTCATGATTTCTATGATTATTACTTGATGCCGTCTTAAAAAGTTTCTGCACAAGCCATTGAGTGGGACCCCGCAAAAATGCTTCCAATCGGGCCCCGCATTTGCTAAGGCCGGCCCTGGAAAGCAGTACCAGCTGTCCGCAAAAACAAAAGATTGAACCTACAGCTTCCAATGGTGACAGCCTTGTTGACCGGGCGGCTATAGTGACTATGCAATTTATATAAACTTGAAGAGAAGTGGTGAAAGCACAAATCCTTGTCGAAGTCCAACACCCAGGGCGAATGGTGTGGTTTTACTCCAGCGACACCGACACAAATTTCTGAGCAGAAATAAAATGACTTCTCAGCCAGCAACAGGCAGCCGTCAACACCTTATTCCCATAGCACTTCCCAAAGTTTTTTACGAGAAACACGGTCGTCTGGTTTCTCGAGGTCGACAAAACATGTGCAAGTGTCTTTGGCATAGATTTCTCCAAAATTTGTTGCAGAGTGAAAATTTGGTGTTTAGTGCTACGGCCGGGACAAAAACTGCACTGGGTATCATTCAGCTCTCGTTCAATTATTTCGTGGCATCTTTTTTCAAGGCACTTGGCATACACTTTTCCAGGGAGACGAAGGAGGGAGATGCCATGGTAGNTAGTGTATTCTCCCCTGTCTCCTTTGCTTCTTGTGTAAGTGGATGGTCATCCCGGTTTGCCAATCTTTCGTTGCCCTTCCGTAACATACCAGGCTACTTGACACACACGAGTCAGCCCAGTAACAATCGATTCAAGACTTTGAGTATTTCAAGACAGATTTCATGGAAACGTGAAGCTTTTCCAACCTTCAGTGTTTTGACAACTACAGGAAGACTTTCGGTCCCAGTGACTGTATTTTCCTCCACCAAACGTACTTCGTATACGTCTGATGGTATGAGAGTGACTGGGATTGAAAGCACTGACAGCTGTGTATAACACCTTCAAGCTGCATGTACAGTTCACACACTTTCTCCTAGGGGATTCCTTCACCAACACAACTTGTAAGCTGAAGGCTTACAAGTATCCTCATCCCACCTTGGGCAAACTTTGCTAGCTCAACGAGGAAGTAAAAGAGTTTCCATCCAGCTCTACAGGTTAGAACCACAACGCTTAGTCGAACAACATCCAGGTCGTTTGACTTTCTCGACCAGTTTGTGACTATTTTCCTGCGAGTGAAGTCATGTGCCAGTTTCCAACAGGGCCTCTGAGAGAAATTTTACCAGAGGGTACGAAGACCGATGCCTGGCCACCTGCCTTCTGGGACCCCCGTCGAAACTTGTACAGCTTGTTTGTGTAGAAATCAGAATATAGATAAAACAGCTACCAGCGGGCTAAGATTTATAGATATATTAATTCCTATATTGACAACTCGATTACGCTAGTAATTTTGGGCCTTATTAGAGAAAAACGTAATTATTGTGCGTATTTTCATCCTTCCGAGCCTCCCCAGTACCTACCGGGCCCGGGTGAGACGTACCTCTTGTATCCCCCTCTCGCAGGCTATGGTTTCCAATCACTAGCTTATGGGAAGATTGCCGTATGCGCGTGGTTTTCAATTCTCCCCGTGTAGAACCGTTCTGCCCTGTCCTCATTCGCCTCCCCAGATGCGTAACGTCGAGGTTCCACTTGTGGATAGCTGATGGGGGAGACTGCGCAAATTTTTCAAACGGGGTCCTCTGCCTAAACCAGTGGTTCTTAACCTTTTTTACATATCTTACCCTTTTTTCAAACAAGATTACCAGATTTACCCCCAATACACTCAATGGCGCTCATTTATTGAAAATACGAAATTAACAAACTCTTGTAGTTTAGAATGATTTATAAAAATTTACATTGAATGCAATCTATGGTTCAGTAAATTTACTCCCTTAGAAGTTTAAATTTACCCCCAGGGGTAAATTTATCCCAAGTTAAGAACCACTGACTTAAACCCTGAGCGCTGTCCAAGGACAAGCGCGTGATGACCAATGCCAGATGGGTTTGATTAGGTTTGGGTCTTTCATTGTAGTAACTGCCGAAGTTATACTGTTGAACAAACTGGTCGTGTCATTTACTCAGCAACTTTTGCGATATCAGGATTACCACGGTAAGGCGTTCTTGCGACGATATTTGTGAAGGAGAGGTGTTGAGTCTAATTCAAGGTCAGCTATAGACCTGAAAAGGTGAGGCTGTATATCTGTGCCATTGCTTTTCTGTACAGGATACGGTGGACAATGTTTTTGGCCTTTTTTTGCAACAGCACTCCACTTACAAAATTTAACTGCAACACGCTTATAATCAGATGCCATTTGCTCGAACAAAAACGGACTGGCGCGATTACTTAACGTATCCAACAAGCCTGGACTAAAGGGACGCTTATAACTCTGACGTTGAAATGAACACTTCGACGTATTTCGAAAATTCGCTTCCGAATATAACTTACCATGGCAAATTGTCCATATTCAATATTCAACCCAGAACCGTCGCCAGAAAGTTTTCAATAGGGGGGCTTTGCGTGTCTGCGGGGGGGCTTTGGGTTTGTCCGGGGAGGCTTGACATCGAAAAATTGACAAAAACCCAACTGATTATAGTGTTTCATGTTTCAATTTGGGGGGGCTTGGAGCTTTGCCTTGGGGGGCTAAGTCCCTCCCCCGTGGAGACGGGACTGATTCAACCTATCGTATCTACTATGAAGTAGATCCACTCGTGAATTGTACGAAACTCAGGTTTTCATAATAAAACCTTCCACACGCAAGTGTCCTCGGCGAAGGAAAGTTTTGTCAATGCGATTAGATTTTGCACCAGTGCGTGCGAAACTTAATCACATTAGCAAAACTTTCATCATCAGAGTGGGATTATGAAGTAACTATGAGATGGGCTCAGGGGCGACTCCAGGTCAACAGCGTCACTCGGGCTCATCACGTGATTTATACTGACTGAATGCAAGGCACTGATGCAAGGTTATTTTACAAAGACAAGCAAGAATGTGAAGAAACAAGACCAAAATGCGTTTTATAGGAAAACTGAAGAAGACATAAAACAAACCAATAAATTTAAAACAAAAACAAGCCAACAAATCCGAAAAACAAGGCTAAATTAAGCAAGTTTACATAAAAATACGCCCAAACTACGTTTTGCAGTAAATTGAAACAGCGAAAGTTCGATACGCTTTACAAAACAAGCAATCCGCCAAACAAAAACTTGTAAAAATAATCCCAAACACAATTAACTTGCAAATAAAACTAGCCTAAAAACAAGCAACCCACAAGTTTTAAAAAAATCTACAAGTTTAGAAAAAAGTAAGCCCGAATTTGCAGGAACACCGCAAGGTTTGCAAGACTGCTTTGAGGCTTGCTTCACTGAAATTTCTGTTTGCTCTTATCCTGACTGGCAATCTGATTGTTATATGACGGCAAATACGTCACAATGAACGAGAAGTTCGCATGACAACTCGTCCATTGTTGTGTATACTACTTAAGAGAGCAATGATAACGCCAGTTGTCCTCCTTGTACTAGGCTCATTCATAACTAGCCCGAGTTACTGGACAATTTATCGTTCGTTTGAAATTATTCTCGAATGGGAACTGTCCATAAATCGGAATTCAAGTCCAGGGCTCTATGCAAATCTATTGCTTCAACGAAACATTCAATCTAATATAAATAATATTTTTAAAACTACTAAATTGCGAATGGGAGTGCGGGCTCTAGCGGATGAACCCGAGAGAAGTGCGAGCGAACAAAGTTTAGAGAACGCCTACTACGAACGACATTTTTTGATTCAGGTCACCTGCAATATGGGCGCGAAAGGCCAGGCATGAAACAAAAGCATATAAACAGTGACAAGCAGTAGTGGTCTTGGTGAGTGTGCAGGGTGTGCAAAACGAGGGCGCCCAATTTAAATTTACGCGTTTTGAGGTGATCTCTTTCTCGATCTACGCAATTTCAGAGGTTTATGAGCTGTTGTTTGTGATTGTATTTTTGTTATGATGATTACATATTTATTAGTAGAAAAATTAGATTGGTTTCTTATGTGAGATTGTGATCACTGATATGTTTTAAGTACACATTTGGATTTTCAACCTGACGATAAGAAGCCACAATAAAATGATAAAACATAAATAGCCTATGATCAACGGACAAGGGGCCCCCAGTCAAAATGTAAGAGGCCCCCATCCAAGATACAGCATTAAGAGACCCTAATGGAAAAATTGCAGGCCTTTTATTCTTTGGTCATGGATAAGGGGCCCAGTATTCTCCAATAAAAAGATATAGGGCCCCCAATCAAAATTTAAGAAGTTTCAGTTTAAGAACATTCTCCCCTTAGCTTTTTGAATCATTTTGCGAATATTTGGAAGATTTAGCAGCTATAGGCTACCATTCTTGCTTATAAATTTACTAGTTACCTAGCTTAGATATCCTTAAGCAAAATACTATGCAGTGTAGAGAATGTCATGAGCATGAGTCTGTTTTTCAGCACATTGCAAAAATTTTTATTTTCTGTGATGTGAACTTGCTTAAGTTTTACTGCCTTAAGTGGTCAAGCCATCTTTGAAATCTGATTAAACCTGGTGAGTCAATGCTGCATATTTCATTCATTCCAATTTCATCATAAAAATTTATGTTTGATTAGTTCAGTTATATCCAACCCAAATGGCTTACTGAGCCAAAAATTNTATCATTGNCTTCACCGCGGCCGCACATTGAATGGCTTACTTTGAACTTAGCACACAAAATTTAGCTCAAACTAATGTACTGAAAGCGTTCGAATCTTAACTGCAGTGGTAACAGATGTGATAAAGTGGCATTGAGGACCACCTACGTTAAAATGTCAAATTCAAGAGTATCAAAATAAGCACACTTTGTCAGTATGTAGGATACTTTACCGAAGCGAACACCTAACCTGGGCCGCACAAAACCTTCGACTGGGCCGCATGCGGCCCGCGGTTGGACATAGCTGGATTAATTCTTTTTCAATTGATTTGCTGTACCACAAGGGCATGTTTATCTGCATATATTGACAATCATCCAAGGTGAGCAAATACTTACAAAGCTAACTTGGCCCTAAGGTAACTCCATTGTTCAAACAGTTGTGTGAGAAACTGGTTTTGTTGGAGAGAATTATAATGTAAAAATCAATGTGTATGTGTAACTGTGTATACTTGCATGTTCTGCTGTATACTTCAAAAGCTGTTGATGCAAAATAGACAGTTGTAGAGTACAGTGATTGGTAGACGTGTGGATTGGTTCACTATTTTTGTGCAAGGCGAACGAATGAAGCTGAAGATTATGAGGTATTTTCTGTCCAGCTAAGTTAAGAAACAGTGGGGTGTTATGTTTTGCTTTGCGTTGTGTGCAATTGTTATGTGTGTAGTCGATTATGGTGCATATCTGGGAATGATAATGTATTACCAAAGAAGGTATATGAGTTGGTGTAAAACTCAGCATCAGACATCAGTGTTACTATAAACACAAGACCAATTTTTTGAAAACGACCTTTATTCCGATCTTTCTTTTACACAAGCGCAGACGCCCTAAGTATTCTGCACAGGAGCTCCGAAATTTTTAAGACCACCACTGGTGACAAGGCCCAATGAAAAGAGCCCGATTTAACCACTTCATTTAGTAAAGTGGTTGGTGGTACAAATATACAAAACAAACAAGCTCGAGTTCTACAATATAAATCGTATTCGAAGACTCCTGAACCCGAGTGCCGAAGTCGCCACTGGGTGGCCTATTTGGCAATCAAATGTACCAGTTGAACGACCTTTCGCCTTTGCCTTTTAAATGAACAAGCACTGGCGTAATGTCTATTATACCTGCACTTGAATTACAAATCTCGAGAAGGATATTGGAGCCGATAATGTTGCTTATTACCGCAAGATAAACGCTTACTTTGCAAAGTATGAGATTCAGACAGGGCACTTTCTTCTTCAGTATTGCTGCACACAGCTGTGGGCTTGACCGGACGCTGATACAAGGACGCCGTGCAATATTCCGCACAACGTCCTTGTATCCTATCCCGTCAGGTCGGGAGTACGAGCTTCGTCAAATGTTGAGTGGAATGTAAGGACATCACAGCCCAGCAATGAAAGAATTGCGAAGTATGGCGTCCCTTTTCAGAGCAGCAGTTACACTAACGAAAATGCGGTTATCACTGAGAGTTTCAAGCATTGGGGAAACTCTTCAATCATTTTACCAGATTTTTGTTGGCACGCATTTAGCCGGTGTCTAGCGTGCACTTAATTGACAAGTGTGACGTTGATATTTTCCAAGTAAGTAATCGCTTCATCGTAGGAGACGAACCTCGAATATACAGTGCGTATACATGCGCAGACAAGCGAAGCAGATTGATGAGAAAGTCCAGCTTTTCCGCACCCGTGATGTTTACGATTCTGCCTAAATAGCTTTCTAACAAATTCTTCCAATATTTCATCGTTTTTCCAGCATCAACAGAATCCGGTTCAGCGGAGAACACTTGCAGCCTCAGACCTGTATCAATCTTAACAAAGTAAGTTGTCAGAGAAAGAGCGCAAAGCAAGAGCTAATAACTTAGAGTTGTCTTCACAAAGTTATCGACGTGTTTCTGAACATCTAGACTAGACACAATGCAGAAACGCATAAAACGCTCTACTGTGGTCAAACCGCTCAAAGCAATTTCGATAGCCAAAGGATTTGCATAATAAACTAAGCAAACACTGCTGCTGTGAGGTCGAGCCGACCTGCATGAATGTTAGGAGTGGCGGACGGGATGGCAACATCAATTGCGGCTACACGAACAAGTGCACACGCTGATAGAACATTTGCATAGCGTAAATCAGCTCAGGGTGCTTTAAAGTTATCGTTAAGAGATAAGCAGCTCAGGGTATTGGTGAACAGCGTTGTCAGGTTGGCGTTTTTATTGCCAAATTCCATAAATTTGACCTTATTTAAGGTAGTTTGGCGTACGAAAATGCTGTTTGTCATGTACCTGATAGTTTAGCATGTTTTTGCCCTTTCGGAATAGAGTTGTGGTAAAAATGTTTTTAGCATTTTTTAAAGGTTTGTCTGCTTTGAGCTTGAACTCTTTCAATTTTTTTCAACCTGTTTAGCATTTATGGACGTTATTTGGCATATTTTGACTAACGATTTGGCGTGTTTGTACCGTCTGAACTAACAAAGCCAAATATGTTGTGTGGACTCTCTGTAACTGCATTTTATGATAGATATTTTGTGGAATTGTGACATATCTAACATAGCCTACCAGACGTTTGTATACCGGATTCAAAGCAATTAAAAGCTATGGTGTGGTGCATTTTTTGTATTTTCATAACTTGCATTTTATTGTTTTATGTAGATATTTCAGCATTTTCCATACGAGAATATGGCAGTTTTGAAGAATAACAATTGTTAATTTACATGGAATAGCTCAAGGCTTAGTTCCTTAGAAACATTGCATTTTTGCCGTTGATCATTCAAGTAATTCAAAATCTGCAGCCATTGGCCTGTTTCGGTTTAATTATTTGGTATGTTTTGAAACTGTTTGGCATATTTTGATAAAAGATTTGGCTTTTTTGGTACATCTGGACCTGCCAACCGTGTTTATGAGTCAGGTTTAAATACGCAGTTACGTGATGCAGCGTTGTGGAGTCAGAGTCAAAGGAATTTTGGGTCAGTGGAATCGGAGTTGTACTGTAGTATGTGAAACTGTCCTGACTTCGACTCCAAATGATTTTAGAATGCTTCGCAAGTTTGAAATACAAATGAAATCGGTTAATCGCGTATCGAATTTGCCAAGCATGTTTTATGCCGTTATCCGATATACGAGTNGAAAGCGATTTGCTCCAGAAAATGGTTGATTGCGAACAGACGCTGTGGTTGGGACTGTGTATCGATCTCGGCCGCAAAGCGCATTATGATTGGCTGAAATAACACTCTAGCTTCGTTTGGCGGGTTTCCTCGGTGGATTGGTATTGTTGCGATGAACTCCTGAGACACTTCCTTCCTTTTTCATATCCCCAAACTTGTAATTGCGTTGCGTTAAATTTAGCTGTAACGATTTTCTGCGACGACTTGCTTTCTACATGCGTGATAACACAAACTGCATCAATTAATGACAAATCGTTTCGTTTTACAAGTTTGCTGGACGTTTTGAAGGAGATTGCATTGTTATTCTGTGACTTTCGCCGTTAGTCGCTACTGCCGCGTGGCAGTTGCTGTAGATTGACATTAATTGGCCGATTAATTAGAAAATTATTGTTCGTTGTTTCGTCGTACGTATCTGCTATATGACTCATGTATGACTCATGCCCAGAGTGGTCGACCTCGTGAGTGACAGCCTGCTGGTGGAGGGAGCAGTTACTGCTAGTTTATTTGTTGTGTGCCCTACCCGAGGCCACGGCGTTCGAAAGTTCGCGTTCACAGTGTGACCGCATGTATTCTTAGCAACAAACAGAGCCCTACTCGATGCAAGCAGGTTGTTTGTTATCGACGGGTCTAGTTTGGAGAGCCAGGCGAGGTGCGGAGTTCGGAAACTACGTTTCAAGTAGCAAACAGCAAACGCCCCGCCGATCGGAACTGTTGAAAGTCTTTCCCTCGCGTAAATCTTAAATGATCTTATATCAAACGGTAACTTCGTTTCCCCTACTCTTAACTGCGTTTGCGGTTAAAATTTCATTAGCAGTGACGTTTTAGTGTTCTTTTTTTCTCCCCAGCCAACGAACTTGACAGGGGATTAAAGTTACCGCGTCTTGCCTACAAATTTTTTCTTTTTTCGACACTGGTTCAGATTGTCAGGCGATTCGCTTCCTTTGTTTTGTGGATATTTTACGCAAGATAACATGCAATTAAGCAAACGGAGGTAACACCAGTAACAAAAAATCTTATGCGATATCCGATTTAAGCTATTAAGCGGTGTGCGATTAATGTTAGATAAGAATTGATTCGGGATTTAAAATTTGTATGCAATGAAACATTATATGCCTTTTAAGAGATATGCAATTAACCATTTTGCTATGGTACTAATACTCCAACTTATGTCATACTTGATTAATACACATGTTTACACTTCGTGTCATAGACGATAAGTTCGACTACAAAGAAACTTCACAAAACTTGGTTACTTGCAAAGTAATTTCAAGAGATAAAATCACCAACATATTTCAGCAAACGGGTTAATCCTAATTCATGCATGTTAACAAAAAAGCTTCTTTAATTTTTTCCTATATCTTATTTACGCTTAGCGCAGTTCACTTGCTCATTGAAGTTTTGACCTTGCGCACAAATAACCCTAAATGAACAGTGTGGAAATCGGAAACCACATGCGTGACTGGTCATGCGTGAGGTGAAGCATGCCGTGCGATTCCCCTGTTGTTTGGTGTTAGTACGCAAGATAGAAACGGAATGGGCAAGGTAAAGAAGAGGAAAAACTGAGTTGATTAGGAAGAAATAAAGTTGTTTCTTTGTTAGCATGCTTTGGAATTAGCAGTTTTTTAACGCATTTTGATGATTTTATCGCTTAGAATTGTGTGGCAAATAACGAAAAGCATACTTCATAACGGTGGAAAGGAAAAACAGGCTTTCGATTTTCACTTTTGAAAATCAATCGCCGTGTTGATTACCCACGTACAGCTATAGGTTTATTATGGCAAAAGAGTACAGCACTATTTTTGAACATGTAATAAGTAGAACTTGCCTAATTTTTCACCTCAAGAGGATTAGAAAAAAGTGACGATTTAGGGGAAGTGACGAATTATGCAAACACGGTGAAAACTCTATCATAGAAGCTTGTATATTTTATCATAGCAACTCGAATACATAGTGCTCTTCTTTGCAGTAAAATACAAGTTTATGACGTTATGGTTTAATAAAACAATTAATTCCTCTACTCTATCTAGACTCCTCCATTTAATCTAACACTTTCAAATCTTTGATAAACTGTAAAGATATTCCGCGTTCTCTCAATGTGGAGTCGCGTCGCGCTTCGCACCTCGTGTATAAATTCGATAAACAAATTGCGAGGTGCAACAATTTTCAAAAAAATATCCTTAATTTTTTTGAATCCCCACACGTACTAGCTGCTTAGACATCGAAAGCGAAACTGCAAATGACGTATTAGCTGAACAAAACGTTTCTAAGGAGTAGATAGAGGTTACGAATTGAGCAAATTGACGAAATAGACAATAGCGAATTAGACGAGCAGAAATGTGCACAAAAAATAGGGATTCTGCCGGGACCGACGAAAAAGTAACGAATTGAGCGAAATGGCAAATTAAACGATGACGACTTTTATGCAAATTCTATTTTATACCTGTATACAAATTTATGTGGTTGGTCATTGGTGTTAGTGTGTTACTCTGCTTACAGTACTCGATGTTTGTGGAAACTTTTTTAACAACAATAAACCGCTGCGGTACATACATACATATAATCGTTGTTAGGATGGTAAAAAACGTATAGAGGCGTCGAATTTGGAGACGGTGTCGAGGCAACAATACAAGGGGAATTGATTTGGATCCGAAGATATTTGGTATCGACTCCATAACCCTGGTGTAATGGCCCTAGTAATTGTGGAGCTTATTCACAAGTCTGCAACTCCCCGATTTAATGTAATGGTATCGATTTGGCTTGTAGTAAACTTTGATCCATGACTGTTGAGAAGCACTCAAGCTTTTGTTGATATAAGAAATGTAGCGACCCAGGATGGCATAAAATCATTCCCTTCATTGAACGAAGCGGCTGCATGCATTGAGAGAACCTCCTGCTGTTCCAGAAATTGTACCTTTCCTGCCAAAAAAGGCAGGATTGCATCTTCACGAGATGTATCTGCTGTCTGCCATACATCTTTGTGTATAATATATGTTGCTGTCAGAATGCGCGTGGCCAAGTTCGAAATGAATCAGAGAACAGGTTCAGTCACCACTCACCACGGTTTCAAGTAGCAATAGAGCTCACCCGCCGAGATCACTCTGTTACTACTTGTTTGCCTTGCTCGAGAGGTCTTGAACGTGTATCCTGTTTTGTGGTGATTTTGTGTATGTCTCAGTGAATAGTGATATCGCCATCACGCATATGACCTAGGTCGTATTCANCTTGCGTTTATATAGGACGGTCTTGAAAATGCTTTCTGTTTGTGGTGATTTGATATATGTTTNAGTGATTATGTGACGTCACCGCGACCGTCACAGATGTATATTTGTAAGTGAAGCNTTACCGCGAGCAAGAANGTTTGCAGAATATGCAGGTACGCAGTTGTAAGCAGGTTTAGTTGCGGGCAAATATCCAGAATGTTTTGAAATTTCTCAGCTGCATTTTCGTTTCATTGTATTTCGTGTATTCCTACGTCCACTGCAAATAAGTGCTAAGGTCTCTACAGGAGGTTTTCAAATGGGGCTTGGAGGTCTAGAGAAACAAATCAGAGCATTTTGAAGCATACCAACTTTCAACACTTATGATAATTACAGTACATACTGTCGTGAAACAATTATGTAGTTTGAACGTCTATTTGGGGTATAAGCTAACGTGGCGACGGCCTGGTCTGTTACACGGACGTTTACAGTTGATGGATGACAGCCAGCCCTTCCCACAGAGATGCTATAGGCCTACAGCAAAAGATGCATTTGTTGCATAAGATACGCAGTCTAAAGACAGAAAAAGGAAATTACCAAGAAAGTGACAGCTTGCCAGAATTTTTTGAGTATTCAAACTTTGTATGCAGGAATTTGGACCCAATTTTAATTTTGCGCGTGGACCCTCTGCTCGAGCAGAAGTGAAAAAAGGTAAGACAGGACCAAGCAGATGATTTTAAACAGCCTGGGAGCACAACACGCACCAGACACTTAAACCAATTTTTTTAAGGAAAATGTTAGGTACCCGATATGGACCTGAAGTTACCCGAAAAAATTCCGACTAAATCTCATATAATTAGAGGTGATTTGAGCGCCAGATATTTCCCTTAGTAATTTTCTCTGAATCTAGGGACCCGATTTTTAATTTTAGGGTCCCGAATCGGGTCCCGAAAACACATTAAAAACCTGCTTAAACCATCATCAAAGGAGAACATCGGCGATAGCTGAAACAGGTGGGAAAAAAACAAGGTTACAAGCACAGGCAGGAACGGATTTAGGGAGCGCGGGGCCCTAGGCCATCTTAGTTTTTGGGGCCCCACGCAGGTGTGACCTATTTGGTCGCTTGTTCTAAAAGCGTGAAAGTTTGACCCTATTATGTGTAGTGCCTTTTCAGTCATCTGTCTTTTGCGGTGGCGACTTTGGTTCTACGATTGCCTTAGATCTTCAACAGAAATTAAAGCCTTTCCTACATTCTTCTCAAGACCAAATGGCAATACGATTTTTTCTTGGAATCTTTCATGTATCTCAGAAAATCTCCTCGTTAAATTTTCGTGATTTCTAACGTTTTTTTAGGCTCATTTTTTCAGATGTATACATTTCCATGTGGGACCGTGTTGCTGCCCTCGAACATATTGTCTAGTTGTCGGTCTGATTAGCTGTACGTAAACTACTTCGTTATGGTAACCACATATGTTATAGAAGAACACAGGGTTTATTTACACAGTTTTTAAGGTGTCATTTTCCTAGCAATACAAAATATAGTGTTTTAATCCTCTATGCTATGAGCTGATGGTAACCAGCATGAAGACAAGTTTTGCACAGCAAAGTATTTTCGCAACACCCTCAGCTAACCATATGTGAAGTAAGCCCAATGCAAACACGTTTTTCCAAGTAAAACTCACGAGAAGCTGTTCTAGCTGATTTTACTAACATCTAGAGCTTCAACAAGCAAGCTCTGTAAACTGGCGATCTACTTGGAAAAAAATCAAATGTAGGATCCGCATCAAAGACGCTACAAATTTGCCCACTAAGGCTCATATTCCAGAAGGTGTAATCCACAAACCGCTTAATACTTGAGACCACTGTGCTGTAATGACTAAGGTATTTCAGAAAAGACTAAATGATTTACTGCTACAACAACTTTGACAACAGAAACCCACCACTGATAAATTAAATAACGGAAATTTTACAATTCAAAACTCTACCTTTGTTATAAATCACTACAGAACAACAAGGTATACACTGTAGGACAGGGCCGTAGCCAAGATGGACACGTGGGCCATTCTAGCAAAATGTCGTCACTTTATGAATGTTTTTTTAAATTCATGAGCAAAGCGAGGATGCCGGTTTTTGATCACCCCAATCAAAATATCTGGCTACACCACTGCCCTGAGTCTTTCTGTAAAGAACAATGAGTCGTCATAGGAACGAGTTGCGCGGGGCCACCAAAAGAGCGGGACCCTAGGCCATGGCCTATTTGGCCTATACGTAAATCCGTCAATGAGCACAGGCACTACTTTACTGAACGCCTCTGAGATTAGTTTGACAACGCTGAACAAAGGAACAATAAGGCGGACTGTATCACGTTTAAAAATACAATATAATATTAGCAACGCAAGATATGTGCTTTTATAAAGTGTCGACTAAAACGAATATCTCCTTGTTCCATTTTTGGTTTGCACCTTGAATATATGAACGTGAACGATATTTAACGGTGTACAACAAACTCGAACATCATTGCGCTTCTAAAGAAGTTAGGAAATGCTTATAGCGTGGCGTATTCACCACACAAACTAATGGTTCCGAACAGGTTGCATCATTACAGTTGTTGCTGATGCAGACTCACCAGGGTTTTGAGCAGTAGATAATTTGACGGTTTGAGCTCTCAAAAAAGCCGGAACTGCACAGCACTTAACGGCATTTTTGCGTAATCTTGTTTGCAAAGCTTGTGTAAGGTCGTAGTTTGTGAGTCTTCACACTATTGCTATGGTAAACACAATATGAAAAGATGGTCGGAGATGTGTTTGGTTGCCTTCTTTTCCGCCTGTCTTTCCTCATTAAAAGCTAAAAGTGAAATTCTCAGCGACAGAAACTGCAAAACGTAGAGTGGTCTGACATGAATTTAGGTTCCAAAATCACTGACGATTTGACACAGTAGAAATGTGTCTTCACGGTGCTTATACCTGGTAATTAAAATTTGTCAATGAAATGTAATACCAAATATAAAAATAACTTTCTCGCATTCTTTTCCTTTCTGGTTAGTCCGTCGCTTTTCTTCCGTCTGACGCAATCGATAGAGTAGAATATGTTTTGATGAAAGTCGATTGCTCTGTTTCATAGTCTGCTTACTGATAGAAAAACTCGATACCATGTCAGAGCAACTTAATTAGTATTAGCAGGTGCATCCTGCATCACATTGCAACAGTAATTATGCAATCGGCAGTCTGCAGATGCAGCAGCCCTGTGTGTGATCTTTCAGCACCGTTCTCCAGCTGCTCCGTGACATTGATATTGATGAATGTACGGTTGGCTGCCGTTTCGGCTCGATTTTCATCCAACTGCCCCAATTTGAAAAACTCTTGAAGGTTTTGATGTATGAAGCTAAAAGAAAAAAAGTGCATCTTATTCCTATGAATTTGAAAGACAAGTTTATGAATTTATTCCTATGAAAGAATTTCCTATGAATGAATCATCAACTTAAATGCCAAAAGTCAACTATTGTTCAATAAAATAGGCTTCCCATGTCTTTGAAATTGCATTTTCCAACATGCCGCTATGCATCTTGTATCTGCATCTCATTTAATAGCATTTTTCCAACCAGTTCCATTACAGTTTCCCGTTTGCTGGCTTTTTCGTTTTTACAGTGAAAATCTGCGAAAATTTTTGCAACAAACAAATCCAGCTGTAAAGAGCCTGATGTCTTTATATCAGATGTACATCGAAATTTCATTGTGATGCTGTTTTTCTCAGAAATTTCGTCACATTTGCAATGTTTACAACTGTGGCATTCACATTATGGGCAGAAAAAATTTGTGGTCTGCTTATGCGGTTAATTTTTCCAAAGCCTGACTTATAGTGGATGTAACCCTTGGTGGTAGTACTGAGAAAACAAAATCTGAAGAATCCCTCAAGAAATCGCTGCAAGTTTTTACCAACGCAAACCGGACAAAGAAAAAATTTGAAACAAGCCACGGCTAGTTTAGCAATTGATTTTGAGGGTGGCTATTGCAGAAGCATGTACTACCTTGTTCTGCATGAGAGCAAAATTCTCTATTTAAAACACAAGTCTGAAGATTTCACTGAAGCGGAAAACTATAAATTTGAGCTCAATGAGTGATTCTCAAAGCATATCGGCCTCATTAAGCACTTAAAATATTCGGGAAGAACATGCCAGAAAGTGCTGTGTGTTTCTGGTTTCGGGTTGATGATCGTTGCAAGCAGTAATCAATACAGTCAGAAAATATGCATAAGCAACCTTGTGAATCAAGTCTGTAAATTTTCTCCGAATTTCTATGACATAACTGGACTGAGCAATTGGAGGAAACGTCGTGAAGTAGATATTTCGCTAACAAATCGATTAGAATTACCCAGAGCAGTTGAAACAGGTAAAGAGTAAACGGTGCAGAACGTCATTATAAATCTCTGCACGATGGCCTTTCAAAACGAATTAAATGCAACTGATCGATTTGAAGCCGGCTTTGGCTTTTTTTATACAGACTTTTCCATTTTCTTTTTCCTGCAGGTTTTAGAGTTTCGTTACAATTTTTCTAATCAACTTATTTTGCAAAAGCGTTGTCAACTGTCAGAATCAAATAGCAAAATCCTTTCGGCCTTTCAAGCTGTAGCTTTTGTCATGAGCTGCAACCAGTTTTGTGAAACCATTGTGTAAGTTGAAATGAGCCATCGCTGACATGAGATAGATTGGGTTTGACATGAACGTTGTTGGGGATAAATTATTTAAAACTCAGATAATGTGCTGTATAAACATAAAAACACTTTTAGCCGTTTTGATGCACAATGCCGCCGATGTTCTTGTCTAACGCCAGCTTAACACTATTGAGGAATGGAAAGCCGGGCAACGAGGAAGGAAACATCGCATTGATCAATGTGAGTAAATGAACAAGATCTTCGTTTGGCTCGGCGCTACTTTAACTTTAATCAACACTATGGATATGATAGTCTCATCGCATTACGCCAAGTTCAATAGCTGCGAAAAGAAAGATGAAGAGACAGCTCAGTGGATTCATTATGGTTACCAAATGACTTCAGATCAGTAAAATGTCCAGCTCAACATCCGTATTCACTTGGCTATGCATTTGCATCCACTGCTTGCGCTAAATCTCCTATCAACATCTGTCGTTTCTTTTAGAGGTAAACACGCTTAATCCCTTTTGTTTCCTGTGGCGCGAATAATTAACTTGTGTTTAATGCCAAACATGAGTCTCGGGGTTTGCGAGCATTCAAACGTGGTCTTGTGCATGTCACAGTTTTGATACAAACTTTCCAGCAGTTTAAAAAATGAAGGTGTTGCTTGTCGCTACCGACGCGTTTATTTTAAGTCAAACAGAAATATCTGCAAAGCTCCAGTTTTTGCGTTTGGCGCTCTCCATCCCATAAGCTCTTGTTTGCATTACCTAATGGCAGCCCCGGCTCTGATTACTGTGGTTTATAGGCAGTTTTTCAAAACGCTATTTAACGTTACAGTGAGCGGAGAAGTACGTCGGACGCATTAAACTGTCTCTTCGTCAACTACGGAATTTTGCCTTGTGCTAAAATTTAACGTTGTTAATTAAACTCTCCTGCTAATGGCAAAAAGCTGCGCAAACACTCCAATTCTGATTTTTCTTCTGGTTGAAATTGACAGCATTACCTTCGGTCACCAATGGCCCATGTCAGACAGACAGATGAAGACACAAGAAATTGAAAAGACTACTCTAATGCACTTTTCACATGGAACTAATCGATACTATTGGGAGGCTCAAAGCTTTGAAAGGTCTTGGCGTATAATCTGACTTCAGCGAGAAAACGTGATTGAAGAGACAAATAATCGTAAAAGCGTTATCAACTAAGTATTTGCTTGTTTAGTTTCGCAAAATTCGGGATTCTTGGCATTTATATTTGAGTTGAATTGTTTCACTGCACCATGAGCAGGCCGTGAAAAGAGTGTTGTCCAGTGAATGGATAAGATTGGTGTGATCGTTCGTAGTTAAAAGTTAATAGGATTTTAACAGCAGCACAGACTTGTTATTGGATGACATAAAGTGTCTTTTTATCATGGGTTGTAAAGTACAGTGTGCAGCAATACTACTCTTGTTTACTGAAACACTGTTTTGTTTTTGTTACAAACATCTAGATCTAGACCCTAGACCTAGGGTTTGTCGAAGAAGACAGCGAATAAAATCAGGCACGATTTAAGTAGGTTGAGCATACATAATTGCTTTCTTCTGAACCAAAGTTGCTGATTATTTTTTAGGTTTTCTGCCTTTTTTGGTATAGGCTATGCTTGATGAAGTGAAAGAAAAGCTGTATTTTCAATCGATGTTCTTTATGAAACTATTTTACTTATTGAAATTATACAATAGTAACCAGATTCGTTAGGTCAGATGTCTTGGTATGTCATGGTTAGTTCAAGCCGATGTTCTTATTTCTGGGCATGGTGGCCCAATCAGCCGTACCACGGCTACTCACATTGCAGTCCCAATCCTGGCCTTCCGAGTGTTGAAGCTGGAACTCAGGCTCAAGGATGAGATAAATAATGTCATTTAACCTGCGTATAATACCCAGGTTTTTCAAAATCGTGGGTAAGAGCAAAGAGAGTAGTTTTTGCAATTAGAAAAACACCGTTACAGATGTTCTGCAGGATAGCACTACACTCCCTCATACGAGAAAGAGTTGCTTACGTAAGCGCATGCGATAGTCTCTCATTTTTAGAATATTTTTTCTTATGCGTCTGAGCAGGATATGCTTGCCCGCTCGTGCATGAACTCACTTGCAGTGCAGTTGCAAGGTAATGGCATATCATGACTTTTTTGAACGTAGAAAAGAAAATGGAAGTTGTTGGATCTCTGACTGACATAATGTCACATCTAAACGATCGCAATGTCAAATATCAAGGGGAAAAGCCACGATCTACGCTTAATCTATGCCTGGAGTTCAGCAGTTCGATCTTTCCAGAAAAAAATTGGATCTCTTTAAACGCGACATTTGAAACCAACTTATCCATTTTCCAAGAGTTTTGGAGCAACGTAAGGGTGAAATGGAGACTAAGTTTATTCAATTTTTTATGAAGGTTGTCAATTACTTTGAGGTTCGGTTAGTAGATAACTTTACACTATGGGAATCAGTCGCTGCTGTTAATTCGAAGCTCCTGTTTAGGGACAGACATTACAGAGTTCTTAGCCGGAGCAAAATGTACATGCAAATGATTAAAAGCTGCAAAAATCGAACAGGAACTAATTCACTTCCAAGAGAGTGTAGCACTGAAGGAAATACTCGGTGACTGTACACAAAAAAAAATTTGGTCAAAGAGAGGACTAGTTTTCCTCCGCTTTACAGATCAGCAGTGCGATTTCACCACTACGTCCGGGTCACCTTGCTGGTCCCAATCTGTTTTTTCAACTATGGACTGTGTAAGGAACGGGCTTCTCTACTGTAAGGCCAATGAACAGGCCCACCACTGTCTTTGACATTTTGTTACTTTCCTAGAACCAAGATGTTTGGAATGCCAAGAAATAAGACATGCATTTTCTCCCAAAAAAGAAGCACAACAATAAACAGAAAATATATCTTACTTTTTAATTCGTTATTTAAAGTGGGAAATCAAGGTTTTTGTACATTTTACCTAAAGAAAATTCATATGGGTCCGATACAGCAGCCAGATTTCTGTTGGTAGTTTCATTTCATGGTTGCATGTGAACTTAGTTTACCGCACCTCAGCAAATATTGTACTTGTCTAACTGGATCTTTACCAATGTAACCCCGAGCTAGACTGGCATCCACTGTTTTATTTGTATTATTTGCTTTTGGGTGACGGCAGCTGGCAGCATGCCGATCCCTGAAAATTGTTTCTTGGCTAGGGCGGTAGAGGTGAACGCTCTCACGTGATATGTATTACTGTGATTGATTTGGTTGACGTGAATCGATCACAAAACTGAGCGATTTAGAAGCATTTTAAAAATAGCACTGCTGGAAGAAATAGATGGAAAAGAGACGTCAGAAAACAGACACAAACTTTTCTTGTTGCCGTATCTGATTGGGTTGCTTTATAAGCACATCCAATACAGGTAGGTTTAAGTTCATTTTGTTGCGATTTGCAAATCTGGTGTATGAAGAGCAAAAGGTTACGAACAATGTTCGAAAACATTCCTGAACACTCACTTTTGCGCTGCGTCTAGCCTCAAAACCATTATATTTCTTGACAACAAAGTGCCAAAAGAAATGGCAAATATCAGATCCAAAACAAGTGAACAAAACTTGGAAAAAAATAGCATAAAACACTTACATGAGAAACGTAGAATTTTTTGTTGGATACGCACTAAAATTTTAAAGTTAGAGTGGTATGCAGTGATAAGGACGGTGATGTCTTTTAGAATTTGCTCTCATAAAAATGAAGAAAATTTTGTTGGGTTCTGCGTCCCATCCCTTGGAATAATGGCCACACCCACTGAACATGGATCACAAGGCAAGAAGGTTTTTACAAGCTCTCAGTTTAAGAATGACACTTTTAGCAACTTGAAAGGTTTGCAATCTGATCAAGTAACCACAACTTTAATGAAACGAATGAAATAAAAAGCATACATTTTTGTCTGCGAATACTATAGTGCAGGGGTCACCAAACTTTTTTGTCCGGGGGCCACGTAACCTTTTACACAACAATTCGAAGGCCGAACATCTTACATAATGTGGTTGTTTCGGTATGTGTTACATTCTATCAAATCAACAAGTTTTGTGTAGTTTTATTAATGTTTTATTATTGACGAAATGTCTTTGCGTCCGGATGAAAATGCCTTCGCGGGCCGGATATGGCCCGCGGGCCGTAGTTTGGCAACCCCTGCTATCGTGCAAGAATAGACAAGACGCTGATGTGCTGATCGGTTTTGAAAGCATACCAAGATGGTGATAAAACGATTTTTCCTCTGAAAAACACGAACGAAGGTAAAGAAATGCTTCCGTTGTGATAGCATGTTGTGTCCATCAGAAACACGAGTTGTGTTAGAAACGTTTAAGCTGAAAATCAAACATTTCGCTCTTCCTCATACGAGACAGTTCACTGTAGTCTGAATGTGGGCTTTCGTTTCACCTGGAAAAATAGTGTTTAGCTTAGTCTCATGTCAGATCAAGGATTCGTAAAAGTAACGAGTAAGATAAGACAGCTAAGTCTTTTCAATGCAAGGACGCCGATCACTCACTTAAACCTTCAGCACTGATCTTTCAAAATCAAGAGAAAAGAACAAGTGATGCAATTTGTTTCGAAAACTGGCGCAAATAATTCCGCATTTTCTTGGGAAATTCGAGGAAAGAATCAATGCCAAAACCCTATTAGCCGAAAAAACACACTGAAAAATAGCGCTTACCTTTCCCTTCACTGACGGTCAATGATCGATAAATATTTTAGCGGTCGGGTGTTTTGCGAAAGGTCCTTGATATACTTCAAGATACACGTCAGAAGCGACGAGTTTCAATTAAAATTAATGTCGGACATTTTTGACTTATGCCTGTGCGTTCACTAACAATCCTGTTTTCAAAACATCTTTTGAAAGTATTATCTATTGAATCATGGGCGTCGGAAGGGGGGACAGGGAGGGTTGACCCCACCTGGATTTTGAAATTTGCAGCAAAAAAGGTTGTTTTCTTGGTTTCGAGGGCAAGCATCAAATTTCACCACTTTTGCCCCCCCTGGAAAAAATTAGGAAAAATCCCCAAGTGGCCCTCACTGGAAAAAATCCTTCCGACGTCCATGTGTTGATTCACATGCCATGTAACGTTGCAGTGTTTGCAGCAAAAACGCAAATATCAAAATTTTAGTGGAAATTTTACTCATTTTTAAACCTCAGTTGGGGTAACAGTAAAACTTGTAAATTTTACAAATACTCAGCAGAATGAAAAACGTAAAAGTCAGTGATTCTAATGAAAGCATGCTAGATGCTTCAGAACAACTGTTTTCATTGTCAGCAAAATTGAACACAAAATGAAGNGCAAAANGTCAAATGCTGAACAACGCGGGAGGCAGCATACANTGAAAAGCATCTCGCACCGCCATTAGTTGGCCTTGCTANCTTCAAATAAATTTTTGTAGCCTTTTCATCATTGCACGATTTTGAAACAAAAGCCAACTGGAAACACAGTGAAGCTTTAAATTTTTGCCAAGTCATGAACTGGAAACATTTACGGCTAACAGATCCCATGAGTTGCACATTGTATATTATAAGATAAACATGCAATTAAAATTAAATTCGAACCAAATATCCAATTAAAATTCAAACCAAATTTCATGATCCACTTTTTTGATCGAATCAAAAGACTCCTTTAAGAGGTAGGTCATACGAAAAGCAATTAGCTGAGCGGATTTCTTGAGAAACACAAAGACTGAACGTCCTGGGAGATTTTTTTCAAGAACGGGCAGCTGGCGTGTAGTTACAGTTATTCTTTCATCAACTCTTCAAAAGTTCAATGTGCATTTGCTTCACCCTTTTCACAAAAATAACCATCTTTTCATCAATGTGTGTGTTGTTCTTGGTCCATTCAACCAAGAAGAATAAAACGGCATTACCATGCTTCAGTTCTGTTTTCTTAAACTCGCTTTTGTACTCCTTTCGTAGTGTCACTTGTGGTCTGCGGCCGCCCGTCTCCGCTTGCTTGCGCCGCGAGTCACGCGGCTACTTTCGCAGTGGGCAGGCCGCAAGTACCGTTTTTCAAAACTTCGATATGACCGACCGGCGATCGGGAATCGAAGCCAGCAAATCAGCTTTGGTGGTGTGTGCTCAACCAATAGTACAATTTAGCCGGTGCATTAGTATATTTGAAATCTTAATCATCTTTTACAGGATCGATAAGCAGAATTTTTTATAGGAAATCGATTTCACGTAAAGTTACACATCCTCATTCCTTATTTAAATCGAACTTTTATAGGTTCGTTTCTGCATTCATTTCTGTATATACCAGGTCTGTTCACAGTTTTCTGGGCACCTTGTAATCGGTGCTCATCAAAATGTTCACGTTTGGTTTCGCACCGCATTAGTTCAATTGGTCGCTGTAACCTTGGGAAACCAAAGCATTTGGCAGCTATTTACACGGCGTCACTTGAAGGTGTACTCACAGCAATACCACGCATGAGCAGTGCAGTGTATAGTAAACGGAAATTTTGTGCTCCTAGTGTTGTTTCAGGAAGTGGATCGCAGATCTCCCAAACACACAAGAAAAGATAACTGCAGGGTAAGTTGCAAAAACTGAACTTACCCGACAACCTGACGTGAAAGAATGTGAAATACTGTGTAGTTACCTGCCCTGTAGGTCGACATGTTCAAAACGTCCTCTCAAAGCGGACAGCTTTAGTTAAACAATGAGGTATATAGTGGTTTCAAATAATAAGATCATTTTTGGTTTGTTAAGTCGACTAATTACAGTTAGGTCAGCAAATGTTGATTTGCGCAAAGTTGGCGATTGATTGTCGCCTTCGGAAACTGCATTAGCCTTTCAATCTATCTGCAATCGTTAGTCGTTTGTGTGGTCGGTTGTTTGCCGGTGTCTCGGTAATCTACACAGCCGTTGTTCTGATGAAACGTTTTGTTTACAAAGACACATGCCTGATGCGATGACTCAAGTAAAATTGGCGTCAGCTGGAGGTATGAAAAAACAACAGCTGGGTTTACTTATCACGATCCTTAAGTCTTTTTGGCTTGCTGACAACGACTTTCTGCAGTATTTGCTAGTTTAAGCTCAAATTCTTTGAAGGGGGTGACTGCACTTGCACTCATCAACCATTCTCTCCGAGGATGATGTTTTGTCTAGAGTGGGCGGGTTCGGCACGCGAGCCACATGAGGCACGCCAAACAATTTCTATTTGAAAGCCTTCTGTTCTTGACTGATTGACCTTTGGTGAGTTTTAGCCAAGCGAGAGAATGCGTAACTACGAGACATTTAATTATTTTCATCAGGAAGCTGACAATCGTTTCGATGAATAACATTTAGAGTGTTATCGGAAATCGTCAAGTGTTGCTAGCGTCACTATTGATTTATAATGAAGACGCAGTTTGTCGTTTATGAGTGCCGAAGTCATGCAAATACCATAACCATTATCAAATTAACCATCGCGTCAGGCAGTGGTCGTAGGTCCACAGCGACATTAGATTAGGTAGCTGCAGTTGCTTTATATCTTTAGTTTCGATTCTAAGAATATGTCACGAGCAAACATACCGCGCGTAGAAATTTGTCGTTATACTCATATGCCAACACGTAATGCAAGTATCAACTGGCAGATGGACGCATGAGTAACCAACAAGAAAGCTACTGATTTAGAGTGACAGCTTCGAAGACTTCGTCAATCGTAGTTCTTCCTCCATCGTGAGTGAACTTGGCGCAGCAAGCGTAGGTTGGAAATGCGCGAGTTTTGTTACGTAGCTGAAGACGACGAGACAGGTTGTTGAGTGATACTTATTTCTTACAAGTGTGGCAAACAGCAGGTCTAAGCACCGAAGGCTGGGATAATCTCTTACACTCTGTGGTTAACAGGTGTACAACGCAGCATTTTAGAGGCATTAGTTTAGGATACAGACAATCGTTTGAAGCAAACACATGTTTAATTGTTGTCCGGGTCAGCATAAATGCACTACTATGCAACAAAGAAAAATAAAAAATAAATAATTTAACAGCAGTCGACTACGCTTTAGCAGTACCCTGCACTCTTGCAGCATATTAGGAACACAGAACGGCGATTTTTCTTACCTGTAAATTTCTTCTTTCATCCAGCTTTGAGCCACAAAGTATCAGACAAATGTTTTGCGCCCTCAGCAATTCGAATCGCATTTCTCTCAATTCGTATTTTTGGATGTACGGATAAAAATGACATGGGTAATGCGTTTTGTTGATCGAACAAATGTGGTAATAATCTCTTGAACGTATTGAGAAGATAATTGAAGGTCAGTCTATGGCAGGCAGTTATACTGCTCAATATCTCAGCGGAAAACTGTTCATTAGTGTATATCAGTATAACTTTCAGTGGACAGTGCCGAACAAAATTGTTAAAAGTTTTGCTTGAAAGGTTCTTGAGGCCATATGTGCTGAACATTTCCTTATAAGTCCTCCAAAAAGCGTTTGAATTCTGGTATAGTTAGCAGCTATTTGTTATCAGGAACTTGTGAGGTAGCTAAAGTTACCACAGCACTGACGAGCAAACAGTGTATTGCCACGTTTTGTGTAAAAGGATTGAAAATAAAATCACCAGTGGCTAAATTTTCCATTGCACAAACTAGCATGAACGTTCCGTTTCATGAAAAGACTTTACCAGAGTAGCCTACCTTTCTGATGTTGATAAACTGCGTTGGACAACATTCTTTGAAACATTTTTGAATATTTGACAATCTATGTGTATTTCGAACATTGCTGAAAGTGAGGCGATCATCTCAAACAAGTAATGAAATGAGCTAGAGTTGAAAGTTCTTTTCTCTCTCACTGCCGAAATGCGACATGGTGAGGGCGGCAAACCGACCTTTATATGTAGGCAAGTTGAAACGGTGTAAATGCCTGGTCGTCGCAAAAGCGTTTGGTCTGTTCCATTGCGAGATGCGAGAGTTGCTCAACTTCCATTTCAATGAAGAAGTCCTATGCACATTTATGCAGCATTGCACGTTATCCGTTTGCCCGGTTTTCAAGCAGAGTGTTTACATATCGAAGTTCGTTTTGTTTCAGTTCACTCTTGGCTGTTTTAATTTCGGCTTGATGACGACAACCTACAAAAGTATGAAGATGTGCATGCTTGAAAAATTTGTAAAGTGTCTTTATTGGCTGGTGAATCAAATTTTAAAAAATGGTAAAATCTGTCCTAAAAATGATCCTAGTAGACCACACAGACGAATTTCTTGCTATTTCTGCAAGCTTTGATCTTACTTTTGTCAACACTGGGTGTCGTTCGCGCCACATCGCACTTACTCAAGAATATTGTTTTTCACAAAAAAACAATTCTTTTGCCGCTGGCCAAACGCAACATTTTTTTCAATTTGTGTAATTTTTACACCATACTCGAAACACGGGAATTTTACCAATTGATTTTGCAAAGTCCGCAGCTATGTATATGAGTATCTTTGAAAAGCCTCAGGAGCAATTTTTGTCTTCTGCGGCCCTTTTCCAGTCAAGCGTTGCTGTTTGGTCATCACTGCAAAGCGCCTTAGCGTTAGTCCTAGGTTCGGTGCCCATGCCATTTAGCTTGATTGATTTGGAAGGTTAAGCAAACAAAAACAGTTGAGGCCACTGAGCAGCGAGGTTCGCGAATTTGTTGGCAAGCTTTCCGGACGTTGTTGATACCAGTTGAACTTTTTCTATTGGAGGTGAATGTTGTGGTGGGTTTATTACGCGCACCAAATCAATTCGGTGTCATTTGACCACCTTAAACCTTTTTTGGAGTTGGGATACTCGGAAAATCTTGCTGAAAATATCAAGGGGTCCTTGCTTGGCATGTTACTTTCCACAACACAGTTTGAGAATATCAAATTTACTTGTATTTTTTTGAGCGGTTTCTGTTTTGGCTATGAGTCTACATCTTGCACATTACATCAAAATATTTGATTTACAAAATTCTCCCACTCAGTGGTTTTCAGCCTTATTTTGCACAATCGCCCCCTACAGGAACTTTTCTTGAAAATCGCCCCTTACTTATAATTTTGCGTTGTCTGAAAATATTAGTTTGTTTTGAAAATAATTTCGGTGCTGATGAAATATAAACGGGCTATCTAGTTAGCACAAAACAAAACGAACAAACAAAACGAATGCAAATGCGTTTGCAGAATAAATGTTATTCATTTCCAATGAAACAGCTGGTTCCAACTCATGCGAACTTTGCGATGGTGTTTATCTGCAAGCTTTTTCAAAGCAGGTTGCAAGTTGGTCAGTTTAAGTCGAATGGCGTTTTCCTGGTCTTGTTCACGTCAAGACGATTGCGGTATTTATAAACGCATGTGCAGTAGTTGGCTGAAACCTTGCTCAGGAAAATATGTGGTGGGAAACGCCAGTTGTAATAGCTTCACTTTTCCACAAAGTTCTGAAAAACGCTCACTGCACTTAATCCAAAATTTGATCGTTCGTGTGAATGAAATATAGCACAGGTTTCATCGTCGCTTTGGATGTGGATGAGACGTTTCTTATTGGTGGAATCGCATTCGCATGCTAGTTAGCTGGCAAAAAGGTATTTCACCCANAAACTTTCTACACAATGTAACTTTGGGCTTGATCACCACAAAAGAATGACTCCACAGCAAATGTCAAACAACAGGCTTAGCCGATATTGAGTGTTCGGGCTTACTCGGAGGTCTACGTTACTCCTTCCCTAGCCTACTGTTCTCTTATACTCCGTCACAAGTCAGACGAGCACAGTACATCTAGCACACTGCAGCAAAACACTCGAACTGACTGAAAAACACGATAAGCACGTTTTACAACTTACGTCTAGCTGTTACTAGTTTTACCAGCCATTAAAATTGCTGCGTAATCGTCTAGCAACAGTCATTTTTCCAGTATTATTATAACAGAGCACACTTCAGCAGGGTTGCCAGGTAGTCATAAGGAAAAAAGGCCAGATCAACCCTTGAAAAAAAACAAATAGCACCGAAAAAAGCTAAATACAAGATAAATACACAACGGCACCTTTAAAACACCCAAACGCGCTTTTAAAAGGCAATATCCTCATATTTTCACATAAAAAGAATAAAGCTCACTCCATTAAAAAACTTCTCGAAATTTTTAGTTTTGCTGAAGAGTAACCTGAAAATGCAAACCTGAAAGTATGAAATGACATAAACAAAAATTTTAATTCTTCTGCAGAGTTTCCAATAAAAATTTATCATTCTGTATCCAGAAACAGTGTCTAGAAATCTGGCAGTGCTCAGAAATCTTCCAAAACCATCTTTAAATCTGATAAATCGACATAAAAATCTATTTCTTCAAAAAGGCCACAAAAAATAAAAATAAAATGAAAATAAACCAAGTGAGTTGAAAAAAGGCCAAAAATTACAAATGTGGCCTCAAAAAAGTCAAAGTGGCAACTCTGCACTTCAGTAGGCCTAGGCCTACATTGTTCTACTCAATGTACTAACCATATATATAAAACACGTGATATAGGTACACGAAAAGCGCAAGTGCTAAATAGCCTCATAATGAAAATCACGGCCAATGAGAACGATACAAATGACATATTGCAAACGTTTCGATAACTCCTGTTATCATCATCAGTGCATTGCAAATTGATTATCTAGCACTTTCGCTTTTCGTGTACCTTTATCACAGATATTGCAATGCACTGATGATGATAACAGGAGTTATCGAAACGTTTTCAATATGTCGTTTGTATCGTTCTCATTGGCCGTGATTTTCATTATAACGTGATAAAGGAATATCATATTTTTGTCTACCAAACAATGGTTTGGCGATGCTCTACCGAAGGCCATGAAGACTTGTTTCAAAGCAATTTTGCTAATAATAACATGTACGGTTGAAGGGATTTATGACAGTTCACGACGACAATTCACTAAGCTACACTTGACGGCAACTTGCAATCAATATTCGCTATCGCCGCGACAGTTGATGCGATGATTTAGTGGCAGCAATGTTATGATTGTTTTGTTGGGCCAGTTTTACAATCTTCAAAAAATTTGAAGTTTTCCTCTTGAAAAATGGAGTTTGACCAAGTGGGTATTTTCCGATAGCTATGTCAATATTGGTCGCTTTCAACCAATATCAGTATAATAGAACTAATTATCGCATTCTACACGAAAAACGTCTAAAACCCCGCGTGCTGGTGTATACAGGTTAGCAAATGTGATTGCTTGATGTCTTTTTTGTGACGTTGATCATGCAACGATTGTGTTAAGCAGCATAATAAACTACTCAAGTCACTGCAACAGTTTCTCTACTGTTTTATCTTATTTTGAACATTAGACTCAACAAAATACCTGCACATTCATAATCTTCGTGAGAACCGTAATGCTTGAATTCCAACCAGTGACTATTTCAGTCTTGGACAATTGGTGCAGTGAAGCGTTACACAGGACGATGCTAGCTTGATTGTTGCGTCACCAGTCCGATATCATGTGTTCTATAACCTTTGTTAAGAACCATGGAGTCAAAAGTGCATCAAATGCTTTGATTCCAAAGTAACAAATATTGTTTTTTTTGTAATCAATTCAAAGTTTTAGTATGTTTTAACCTGAAGAAATCGTTCCCCTGAACACTAAAATCACCCCTCAAATCTCGTAAATCACCAAATCTTCCCCACAACGCATGAAATCGCCCCCTGGGGGGATTTCGCCCACGTTAAACACCACTGTTCTAAATCAAGAGCTTTGTTTTTTCTTTATAGCATGGTTTTCAAAGAATGTATTTCGCTTTATGAAAGAAGTCCCGCCTAGTTTACAGTTGATTCATAGCAAGGCTAGTAGACGGTAGACCCAATGCATAAAAATATCTTGATAACGATTGTTAAATAAACAATTTATTTTCCAGGACAAAGTAAGCAGACTTGGTTTCCTTCATCCGACGATATCGGAGGCGCTTTTCGTTTGGGTGCGTATTCGTACGAAACTGACGTGAACACTGTTGCTGGTTACGACCGTAGAAGAGAAAACTGCAGGCTTCTTTGAATGTGCAATGCTATCAGAGCTTGTTCAACGTTTTGACTAGCATCGTGCCTTGATTTGCGTTGCTGATTGGAAAAAATAAATGCTGCGAAAAATCGATGAAGGGATAAGAACCTCGGTCATGCGCTTACAAGAAGTCATCAATCGACTTTTGTGGATGAAAGAGAGTATGTGCTGCAGTCGTCAGCCTTTTCACGAGCTGTGGTTGGCTAATACTCGCAAGCTTTGGAACGCGCACCGGACAATCTTTCGCCGCCTGTTTTGAACCTTGGAGGTTTCCGCATCGCCTGCCTTTCTGAAACCTATAATTGCGCGCATAATTTACTTGTGTGCCCGGGTAGGCAACAGCGCAAATCTGTTGTTTACTAAATCCACAAGTTTCACTCAAATGGAGATCAATCGTCGAGTAAAATTTCTGAAACACATCAGATACGAAGCCAAATGACAAATTACGAGCTTAACGCTTGACTAGTTTGTAAATCAAAATGAGCAACTACAACAGTACCTGCAATATCAGCTTTAAGTACCACACAGCAACTGAGCACTTATGTGCTGTTTCAGATTGGTAGAAGTTATAATAAAGCATAATGAATTTGAATTTGAATTTATTGACAAACAGCCAATGAAGGCAGGCCAAGGCCTGAAGAGCTCATTGGCAACGCAAAAACACAGAAAAAAAAAATGACACA
>JGI24021J15306_10000318_pt1 | contig 33482 bp, 26 predicted proteins | sample Ectturendosymbi1_FD_15306 | JGI IMG/M metagenome (IMG submission 15306)
GGCCGATCCCTTTGAGCCGTTGAACAGCTCTCTAGCGCAATCGGCAGAGGAGCTAGGGCATTGGTAAGGCAACCGAAAACTGCTGTTTTTTTTTGCAAAAATCGCCAAAACCAGCCAGACGTGAAGGTGTTAATCAAATTGGTGACGAGTTCAGAAATCAAGGCTCTAAAGCTCTGTTTCACACCAAGCATGCAGTAAAAAAATCGGATTTTTGCTTGAAGACAAAACTTGTTTCATGTTTAAAGCAATATTTTGACAGACACTGTACAAATTTTGTTGAAACTAACCTCAATGTTGTGGTGATGCCTTTAAATGTTTACAAGGGTGTTTTGGACTGTTAGAAAAGTGTTTTGTATGTGATAGTTAGGTAAATTTACCATTTTATGATCAACTGAATGCTTTGTTTTTTGGCGTACAAATTTTTTTTCTAGAAAATCATAAAACGTTTGTGCTTTGGCAAAAACTATGAACTTTTTCATATTATGGATTTTTCTTAAGTTCATGTGAAAGAGAAGTTATATAGTTGAAGAAAATTATAAAGTTTCAGCAAACTTCACTGGAAAGTCATGTCAAGACTGTTTCATGTTCAGATGCCAAAATCTTCTATGAGCAGCATTACAGTATTTGTTCAAGTTTGGTAAAGTTTTACATAGATCCTTTCATAAAGTATTGGTATAGGAGCTTTGTTCTTCTGTGCTTCACATACAACATATTCATTTACATCGTATCAAACTCAGATTATTACCTTTTTTAAGGGAGATTCCCCTGGTATTATTATGTATTTTACAACAGATTTTGTAAAGGTTTGATGCAGTTTTATTTTAATTTGTTAGTGTGTTGGCTATAGTGTCAGTTGTAACAAAATCTTCTCTGCAATGTATTCTTTTCATTTATTTTTGTAGTGGTTATAATATTATATTGATCTAAGTGCTTGAGCTTAACCTGAATGTTGTGGGACCTTTCTCCTATTTTGACCATCATCAGATGAGTTATCATTGAGATTATGTTTTGAGTGTGCACCATCTTAGCTAGCACCAAAGGCAAATCAGCAACTAAAAGTATGTGGTTGCTGCTCAAGCTGATACAACAAAAGTGCATCATGTTAACTTGAACTTACAAGGGCAGTAAAAAGTTATTTTTAGCACTGTGTTTAAGTGAGAATTGCACAGGTTTTTGAAGGTTGGCAGATAGCGTTTAATACCTTGGTGAAATGCCCAAATAGTTTTGAACTGTTTTCTTTTGTTACAGAATGGTTAGCTACAAACTAAAAAACATAGCTGGTCATTTCTAGTTCATTTTGAGTAAAAAACAATTCAAATTGAGTTTAATGCATGCACATGCAACACTCTGGTAAAATTTTATTCTTCTGGCACCAAAATGGATGAATTGACAGACACTTTGTCATCAGCTTTTCAAGTTTCTGCCACTGCAAATAATATCTACACAAGCCATCCACGTTTTGACCAATACAAGCAGCGCTCGCTTAAAGCAGGTGATCAGAATACAAGACGAGAAAGGTACTTGTCTCACCAAAAGAAACGAAGGTTTAATTTTCAGAAACATGCACGGTGCTTGGCTTTGGGTAAATGGGAAAGTGATGGTGATCATAATTTGGAGAAGTGTGATGGTGGCACAGAAAGTGAAGAAATGGAAATAGAAACAAAAGTAAGACCTCCTAAGAGATACAAAGACCAGCTTATGTTGTCTGAATGGCTTGTGGAAGTTCCAGGTGATTTTGCAGAGAACTGGCTTATGCTTGCATGCCCTATCGGCAAAAGAAACTTGGTTGTTGCCTCACGTGGTAGAACATGTTGCTATTCAAAGAGTGGTTACCTTATTACTACTTTTCCCTCAGCATTACCTGGTGGGAGCAGCAACGACCACAGTGGTTATACAATTCTGGACTGCATTTTTAGTGAATCTGAAGCAACTTTTTATGTGTTGGATGTAATGTGCTGGAATAATCACCCATTTTATGACAGTGACACAGAATTTAGATTTTTTTGGTTGAAAAACAAGCTTGCTGAAACACCAAGTCTCTCTACCATTGCTAAGAATAACACTTTAAAGTTTGTTGGTTTGAATACTTTTCCTTGCACACAAAATCTTATTATAGAAGCACTGCAGAATGAAGATCCCAAGAATGTAGATGGACTGTTGTTCTACCACAAGGAGTCGCGGTATACGTTTGGCACTACTCCCCTTGTTACTTGGTTGAAAGTTCACATGTTGCCAGATATTTTAGACATTGCACCACCACAGGCTTTTTTATCTAACTCAGAGGTTGCTCAACCTGTGGGGTGCAATATAGCAATTGAGAAAGCTGCAAGTTCTTCCTTGTCTTAACCAGACTGAAGTATTGGTTGCTGTTATTTTTGCTTGTTGTGGTTGTTAGAAATGGCACAAGCATGATACTATGCTGTTTGGTATATACAGGCTAAGTAGGGCTGTTTGGGTCATCATGCACTGTTTTATGTCCAATTATGCCTAAGCAAAAAACTTGGAAACAGATTATCTTAAAATGTGTACTGGTACAAAAATTGTGAAACCGTTCCCACTTAAAATCAATTTCTAAATGGTACATGGTTATTCATCAAAATATGGCGTTTTTATATCAAGGCAATGGTATTTGTTAAGATCTACCATGGTATACTGTGTAAGTTTGCTACGGACCTAGGTAAGTTAGATGCATTGTCACTTTCATTGCAATTTGCATGCACGGTGAAAAATTTCTTATTGTACTGTGCCTTGTCAAAATTTTAGTGTGGTACAACAGTTTATTAGAACTCACATAATTTTTGGATGGATTGGATTTTGTTGATAATATTGCCAAATTTATTGTTGAAACTGTTTCTTTTTATTTTCAAAACGGACATGACAAAGTGAAAATTTTACCACTGGTTGTATTTACTAAGCTAGCCCAGAGATTGCAGTCACCGATGATACTCATTATTCAGCTGCTTCAAGTTTGGGTGAAACTACATGAATATAGGAAGTATTCTGACAAACTAAGCAAACTTTTTTGCAGGTACATTTGTATGCCTACTTAATGAACTCAGTTTTAAAGACTTTGATTTTTTTATTTAAATTAAGCTGTGGTAGTGTTCCATCTTTCAATGCTAAGGGAGGTGTACCAAGTTCTTCAGGTTTTTTATTCTACCTCTGGCAAATCCGTGTTGGGAAAACAATGCAATAAACGAATAGTTGTGAAGATTACTCAATTCAACATCCTTGTAGTGCATGTGAGATGCAGTGCATAAGTTTCAGTTTTTTCTGCATACAGCCAAATGTAGTTTTCGACAAAATGTTGCCTGCTGCAAACACTGTACATTGGCTCTAAAACTTGTTGTAAATGCTTGAGCACTTGCTACAAAGTTGATGTGCAAAGAATACTATGAAATGTAGTGGGGAAATGTGTGTGCTTCTTAACCAGGTTTCCATTTGACAAATTCTCACCTGCCAAAAATTGTGAAGGTTGATTGGAGCAGAATTGCTTGTTATCATGGGAACAGAAGACTTTATTAAATGTAGTAAATGCGCAGCCCTGGAAAGGTTACTCGCAACCAACCAAGAAGTCAGTCGCGTGTCCCCGACTATCATAAGCACTTTTTTTGTTGGGACGGAATACTGACCTGTCAACCTTCTGTTATCTGTGCAAATTATAAGGCAGTGGCTAACTGAAAATTATACAGATCTGGCACACATCCACGTTTCAGATCGCTTATTCATATGCGCCAATGCATAATGTGCGACAGCGAAACTTCAATGCGTAGCTTTTGAGAAAGAAGCCCAGAAACAGCATTTATCCATGTTAAACCCAATGATATTTTATTCAATCTGACGCTTCACCTTAAGTGTAGCCTCTTTGAGCAAGCTTTGTTGACCCGTGTAAAGAAGGCCCTCCCTCGTTTGATTCATGACGAGCTCTCCGGCTTACAACACACTGAGTGCTGCAGTTTGACTGTCGCTCATTGCAGGCATTCCAGTGGTCACTGGTACCTCGATCGTTTATGGCGTTGTTGGCAACAGCGTTTCTTTACCAGCTAAGAAAGTCTTCCTCTGTGCAGGAGACGAGCGTAAGTGCGAAGTCGCGGCTTGTTGGATATTCAGTGGAGTGCTAACTTTAGTTAAAAGATAAGTCGTAGTGTGGTACTGTAGACATGTGCAAGATTAAGTTTTTGGGCACCGTTCCAAACTGGTCACCTTGTCAGGTCGACGCATCAGCAAGTAAAAAATTAAGAAATCTGTAAGTCAGAAAATCGAAAATCACTTTCAACCCACCTATGTTCGTTTTCATTCTTTTGAAAGGAGTAATGTCAAAATGGGGGAGAAGTACTTGCGTTGCTGGTTCATTGATTTATTTATTTGTTTTATCGTTGATTTGTTTTGTTTTTATATCTGCTGTAAGATTCAAATTATATTCGAAAAGATTTGCTGGCTGGACCATAATTCCACAATGTCGTTGAGGTGCTGACTGCTGAGTACGGGATACGTTTGTTACTTTTACCTTATAAGGTTTTTGCTGCCTATTCTAAACCGATCCATTTTGTTTCTTTCATGTACATACAGAAAGCTAGGCTTATTAATGGTGGCGAAAAAAACTTCTTTCCCGATTCGATTAATTATTTGAATGCGATTCTTCATGTTTGACTGTCAGCACGCTGCTGACACGAATTAAACAGCCAGCTACTTCAATTGTTACCATGGAAATGTCAAATCTCCCTCGATCGTCTGTGAGCAACAGGTAACATTAAAATGACAGCCCATAGAATTTAGTGACGCAACACTGGTGTTTTGGGTCGTGTGCGGTGTTGTATTTTGTGCAAAACGTTCAGTCCGTGAGCCTTCGTTCGCATTGGAAGCTATCTTCAGTTGAGTTGAACTGTTCGCGCCAGTCAGAAATTTCGTCGCTTTATTTGAGCAAGAGTTAAAGATGTGACGATGACTAAGTTAAAGAAGTGTTAATTGAATTACGCGCAAAAAGCTTTACTGGTAAATTTAACCTTGCCGCTTCAGGAGGATACCTCCACGTAACTAGAGACATGTCATCTTGACACTTCGAAATCGAGCTAGTTAGTAGAAGCAGAACGCAGTAGACTGATTTATTTGGAACCTTTAAGAAGATCGCAGGGGTCATTGTCGGCACGTGCGCGGCATGCTCTCGCTGTAGAAAAACTAGTTTGAACTGCGTTAATCAAATCTTGATTTTTTTCTGCGAAAAGATTTTTGGAAAACACGGCTGACTTGTCGTAGCCCAGCACTCACTGACATTTCTTTCCCAGTGATTACTCATCGCACATCCCGCGCCGCGATTCGCCCACCCACGGAAAAAGCACCAGACTTGTGGGGAATATTTCGCCTACCCGAGGTCCAGAACAATCGTCGTCACCCCATCCCGCGTTTTTTCCTCCCGCCCATTCTCCGGTAAAACCATTTTCGGCAACATCTGTGTTTCGTGGTTGTGGTGGTCGTAACGCTGTTCTCCCGCGACACCCGGTCTCATGGCATTGTGTTCACGAACAGAGACGCCGGCGATTAATTCACTTCTTCGCTGCTGGAATGCACTGCGTTGCTTCACGATTTTGCGCGAGTTGCCGCGTCCAGGGCAGTGTCGTTTTGTGTAGGCCTTCTTCAATATTGCGGAGCGCAGTAATTTTCATTCACAGTTGGAAGGCCTTGTTGCTCGGCATGCGTGCTTTGCTGGGTAAAAGAGATTACACACGAAAATGTCCATTTCAGAGCGTGTCATTTACGTTTATGCTATAGAAGTGGTGCAAACATGATATTTTCATGCCTCGTTTCGCGCGGCAATTTAGTGGTATTATGTACTCGTACTGTTCATGAAGTCGTTAACCTTTGCCATCAGTAATCGATGAGGTGCATTTTACGTGTGGAGCATGCCACGTCAACGTATGAATCCACAAAAGATAAGCGCGGGGAAAAAATCTGTTTTACTGGCGCGTGCTTTTAGCAGCGTTTTGAGCTGCAGAAAATACTGCCTTTTTGTGTACATACCGTGTTCCTTCTTGACTTTTTCCTATACCAAGATGTTTGAAAACAAGAGGGATAAGTTTTGTCAAGCTGTGTTATCTGAAGCAGGGTAAAGTGGACACCAGAAATGACACACCATCTGTAATGTAAATGCGTCAATATGCGATATGCGAAAAGCATTATAATATTTCAAGGATTATTTGAGAATATGGTACGTGTTGTGCTTTTGTGCCGCACCCAAGAATATATTAACAGTTTTTTACATTTGCCACTAAAATCCGTCGGAAATAGCAGGTTTGTTACATGTAATATTAAATCCGCGGGAAAGATCTGCTTATTGTCAGCAAATAAACAGTGATACGATGATCGGTTTCCGTGGATTTGACTCAACTGCGCCTTGGGTCAGTTGTGGAAGGCGTGCTGTTGGTCGTTGCTTGTCGCGTAATACTGCTGCAAAATCCCTCTGCGCGACACCATCGTCTCTTATGTATAATTAATTAGTAAGCATGATGGTTTTGCTTATGTGTTAAAACGTTATAATTGTAACTTCTGGATGCGTGAGATTTATCAATCCGTCTCCAAAGTTTTTTTGTCGTGTTCCTTTTTCTCAACACTACTACAGTAGATACGCCCCGGCACGTAATTGCGTCAAACGCCCAGCGCATTTCGACTCTGTATGAAACTCATCTGCGTTGTACTGTAACATCGATGCAACTCTGAATTCAACTACAATTCGGAAATCAACTTCAAACACTGAGAAGAACAGTAACCAACTGTCTAGAGGTGCTTGACGAGACAACATGGTCAGCAAGTTCTTTTCGTGTCCCGGCGTCTTGGCCTTAACTTGAATAAAAGTATTTGGCTGGTGTTTGCGTCAATGGACTCAACTCAGTGTTCCAGCATGATGATTGGCTCCCTTTTATTTCAGTTTCATCCAGTTTTAAGTGGAGCAGCTCAGATGCAGTTGGGTCAGAACCTGCTCAACGCCTACAAATCTGATTCGAAGATGTTGCCAACGTACCCTTTCTACCATACATCAACTGCTGCCTCGGAAGCAGCCGCGACAAGCACCAGTACTGATCAGTTGCCGAGTTCTGTCTCTTCCGCTAACGGCCACAACTATCCATTCATGCCGCCAGCATACGGTATGTCTGGAATACCATCAGCGTTCGGAGTTGGTAATCCCACTGGTGAGTGCTTTGCCTTTGTGACTTCACGTAAAAATGCATGTGGTATCCGTGTTTTTTGCTGTAAAAGTAAATTATCCTCCGTTCTGAGCAAAACGCAGCAATTTCTGATGACGAGATTCAGAAATTGCCTCAGATTTCGCTTCTTCAGTGATTGATTGTTTCAAATTGAAACGTCGTGAGCAACCAAGGGACATGCTCAATTTCTCCTAAGCCTTAGGATATGACAGAATGGTGTCAAGTCAGAAGGTAGGTAGGTGNGTTAGGAGACATTTCACACTTTTGTTGCAAATTTGGACCAGTAGGCTGTTCACCCTGGCTCTTTCGCAACGAACGGACACTCTGTGAGTTGTATATCCTCTTTTCCCCATGATTTTTTACATAAGAAGGCAACAGGAGTCAAAACATGAGGTTCAAGCTACTTGTGTAAGTATCGCTGTTTTTACTCTCGCTTGACAGAGTACTCGTTCTTGTATGTCCCGTCACTTAACCAAACTTGTTGAATGGTAAGTTTTTGGCCTTTTTCCTAAACCGCCCCATCTGGGTTTCTTGGTGTCTCGCATCTCACAAGCTCTTGAGTAAGCCTGCAGCGAAGGTAGCAACAATGAAGCTACTTTCGCCAAAATGCCCTCTTTTTTAATGATTTGGATCAGCAGTCGGTGACATGCTTTGCACTACGGACCGGTCTGAGATATGTGTTTTATTACCACAGACCTGCCTTCAAGGTGTGGCAGATAACACATCAAAATGAAATAACGAATTTTAGTTGCATGTAAATTTGATGCAACTCTCCATAATGCTGAATCAGTGGGAGCCACGAGCTTGCTTTTCTACACGAGCTGGCCCCATCTGGGGGTGACAGTGATACCAACAGTGTATTTCGTGCCTCCAGTCTGATTCATGATATTGTCTTGATTGCCATCACAACAGAAAATTACGCTTTACAAAGAAATTTATTTGAGGCAATAAATTATTCTTTCTCTGCAGAGCGGTAACAAATGCCTTGCGGACCGGTGCTTGCCGGCCCCGGCTTTCAGATGACAGCATCTGATAAATAAACAGATGACAAGAGCGAAATCGTTAGAATAAACAAAACCATTGCAAAATACATATGTGTTCTACCGCTTTGGATCTATGCAGCGTCCAGAACAGTGGCACACGGTAAAGACAGCCCCATGAAAATTACCCCGGTGCGTGAGACGATGTGCCCCTCCTTGAAAAACCCCGTCATAGTCGGTCATGCTTGTGCGTGTCGCGTCACTCCTTAACTGAACTGCTTTTTTGACGTGATTGGTGTTGTTGTTGGTGTAAGCCGTCCTGAGATTGACTACAAAAATACAACATAGGTGTTTTGGTCAGAGACAACCAGCTAGCGTGGAGCTGCATTGCCAGCCCAACTTTCGCCTGCGTCCTGAGATATGCTATGTTTTCCTTAAAAATATTTTAGAATAAATAGGTTTTCTAATAGTCTTGGTCCGTGCTTCAAAAAGCCACACATTTTTCTTGAACTGTGCAAGTTGAGGTTATTTCCATTGTAGGCTTCCGTTAAATATTGTGACTGCATCTCTGCCTGCAACTGACGTATCTTTTTTGAGGTAATGATCGTGTGCCATCGGGTTCAGAGTTGATACGTTCGGTGGTGTGGTCGCTAATGCTGGACGAAAATAGTTGATCTGGCGCCGTTTCCGGGTGTAGCAAGACTGTTTCTTTATTGCGCGAATGTACAATCGTTGAAAGTGCATTTGAGCGTCACGTCGATCTTTAGCAGCCCCGCCAAGTCTTCGCCGGCAACTTGAAACACGCTGGCCGCGTCTACTGGCCTTCCATGCCGCTACGGCTGTTCCAGATCTTCATAGTTTAATGTTGTCAAGAGTTGCTTGTTATTTGTTGAGAATTTTGCGAACATGATGTTCGCCACAAAGCTGAATTTATCTGTTTCTTTCAAGTTATCTGTGTATACCACTGTGTTTGTCGCTGAATTGAAACGCTCAGTCAACTTTAACCACAGTAGTTCGAGCAGTTAGGCTTTTGCGCTGATTGTGGCATATACGTTGGGTTCAGCATTGGAATCCTAGAACACACTTCAAATGACGCCAAAAGTTTCCCTTGGCAGCTGTGCCAAAGTAGCGCAGCGCTGCTCAAGGTGTGGCTCAAGTATTAATCCTTGTGCCAATTCGTCCTGAAGCCAGCTCCCTGTGCCACCCTCAGTTTCTATACAATAATCAGTCGGAGACTCGTGTCATTAGATTTTGCTTTCTGCTGCAAAAAACGTCGAATCGAACTGGGCACCAACATCCGATGTGTTTGAAAGCGGGATCCATTGTGACGCTACGTCACCGAGGTCAATAGACCACTACAGAACACGACTGCCGTGGCCACAGCAGTTATGTAGACGGATTGGATTTTTTGTCGTAACGAACATTGAGCGATCATTAGCAAGGCTATAAGCGGTTTTTGCCATTGATTGATTTGGTTGCTAATGGAGCCATGGGCGTTTGATTTTTTCTAGAAGGGTGGCAATAATGGAATTTTCCAATGGAGCCAAAAAAAAATTTCCAGGAAGGGCCGAAAGTGGTGAAATTTCGTTTTACCCACTTGAAACAAAGAAAACGACCCATTTTTGCTAAAAAATTTATAGGAAAATGCCAAATTTGAAATGATCCCCGCACCCCTTTCGGACGCCCATGCACGGAGCTCTGTCACTCTGAAGGCTGAACACAACAACGCAGTGGCTTAAATCTTTTTTCCTGCAGCCCCACTTAAAAGTTTCTATCCCTGCCATGCCGTTAATATTGTGAAAACCCTATTTTCAAGTAATCGAGACGCTTGCTTTTGGCCTCTGCGGGCCGTGAACAAGAGAGCAGCGCTTAAACATTAAAAAAATGTTGCTTCACCCCCAGAAAAAACGTCCGTTTGTGGCTTCGCAGACTTGCAAGGGTTCTTCATCAGCGCTGCCGCACGTGCGATCAGTGCGGCGCTCAACCCTCTTTCTCTGGTTGACGGACAGGGGAACTCCCTATCCAACCCCGCTGTGGCCGTTTCGCGTGCGAAGTGGTCGTCTGCTTCATCGGGCGGCGGCACGACTGGCGTGGTGAGCTCTTCAAACAAACGGATCTGCCTTGAACAACATATCGGAGGTATGTCAGAGCTGTTATGGAGTTTTGTGGAACAATGGCGGTGGTGGAGCTGCTGTGTTAATGATGACGGTGTCCAAGGGGATTTGGTTGGTTTGGCGTTAAAGCTTGACCCCCTTTTGAGCTTGACATTTTACAAAAACTTTATTACCTGCGCAAGGAGATTAATTGTTTTCGCATACTTTTTGCTTGTTGATTTGTCTACTTGATGCAAATAACACGGAATGAATTTGCATGCAAATTTCAAGGAGCATTGCAAATGGGCCAAAAAGTAATAATTAGGTTTTGGCGGGAATCTGGTTTGTCGTCTGCATCCAGAAACCATTTCACCACTTGTTGCACCTTTCGTCCGCTACTCATTGTTTAAGATTGTGTTCCGCGATAGTTATTTTATCCGAAACGATTGCCTTTATTTTGTCTGCTAAGGCTAATCAGCGCAAGCGCCGAGCGCATTGGCTACATTACCAATTTCTGTAGCACGATAGAACTGTTGCACGAGCTCAAAAACAGCAGTTTTTACATAGAAGCATTCAGGCACTGATAATGTCTCAGCAGGGAAAAAGGAAAACTACAAGTTTGCTGGACTTCTATACATAACAAAAATTGAAAGTTTTCTTGCGCACTTCATGCGCATTCTCAATTCTTGTGTAGTCCAGCAAGATTCGATCTTTAAAACTAGGGTGTTCGCCAGACAATCCAGCCGCACACTTTCTATGCTCGATTGCTCGTATTCGACAAGACACTGGCATAGCCTCGTTTTGCAGTTGTCAGTTGCTCTGACGCAGTGATGAGTGTCTATTACTCTGTTTTAACGCGCAGCCTGATATTTTTGCAGTTATGAACTCCTGTGTCGCAGCATTGAGTTTAGTTTCCTCCAATATCCTAGCTTGGAGCGCTAATACTTTCTATTCAGTGCAATGACACATAAAATAAGGGGGGTGCGTGTAGAAGGATATGCGTATTATGTCAACAAACTTCGCCAAAACTTCAGTTTGGAAACATGCATTTGACGTCAAATTGTGACGTCACAAACAGCGCACACCAAATACAAATGACCACCATATGCCACTGAATGAAACCCCCCACATGAAAATTTTCTGCGTACGCTCCTGATGGTGTCTAAAAAATTTGAATTTTCGTGAATTGTTTCGGAAGCACGTTGCGTCGTGCACTACGCCAAACGTTATGGAGTCCCTCGGCAAGAGTGTTTTTTTTTCTATTAATGGATTTTTAGTTGTGCCTGTTGTCAGTGAAAAGTACTGCAGAGGTTTGACTCGTCACTCCTGCCTCTCAAGGCTTCAGGAACGAAACTATGGGAATCTGATTTCGTCTGTTTCTGTTCGTCACTGCGGGGCCTGTTCGTTGTGACGTCAGTCTGTTGCTTCGGAAACAATAATGAGTTTCGGCTTCGCACAAATGTTGATACGAATTCAGCCTGTACAAAACAGATGAGCTGAACCCATCCTTCTCAGCAAAGTTAATGGTGAATTTTTTTCACGTGTTGATAATTTTTCCCGTGTCTCAGTTGCAATTGAAATTTCCTGAATTCCGTCGCAGTTGCATCATGTTGCGAGGCGTTTCGAACGCTTCCTGATGGCTACACTCGAACGAAACTACGCCGTCTTTGGTGAGCTTCAGAAAAATGTCCTAGAAGGCCTGAAAGGCGTTATTTGAAGTTCATTTATTCTTTGCTAAGCGCAAACTATCTTAGATTTTCGTGAAGAGCGTTGATGGGAAAGATAATAATGTCTGTGCGTTTGTTTTTCATATTTGTGTGAGAAAGGTTGGGGAGTCACATTTCACTAATGTTTTGTTCGTCGGTTCAACATGATCTTTTTTTTCTGCCTTGAAACCGAGTCTTTCCAAAAATAGGATGGAAATAGGTTGGTCGCGAGCACCGCTGGCCTTCTTTTCGCACAGGTGACCGGGCCCGGGTTGAGCGATGGTTCCGGTGTCTTGACACTTTAATGCCGCTGTTCGGACGTGCATGGCTGTGAAGCGAACGGAATCGGGCTCGTTTTCGCGGAACTGCGGTTGTGTTGCATGCGGGCTGTTTGTTTTCCTTAACAGTTTTGAGTGGGTCATTTGGGACCTGCACGAAGCGTCGTTCTGCGCATAATGACGGAGGAGAAGGCCGTTTTTGGCAAGCCGTATAAATCCACGCATACATTTCCGCCTAGTTTTTTCGTTGTTGTTAATCATATGCTGTACACGTCGAATCCCGGCAGCAAAACAGCAAGGCGAAATTTCCCTGACTGCGCTTTTCCAGAGTTTTTGCACACTTTTTGTTGATTAACATTTCTCTGCTATCCATTTTGATCTTTGGTGGTTGTCGGCGGTTGGCAAATCGAAGCGTCGGTTTTGTTGCAAGTGACTTCGTTCTGTGGCAGTGGCGTAGTCAGCCGAAAATTTCCAGGGACCAAAACATTTGGGAGGGGCCACGATTTATGATATTAGGCGAGCAACAATATTTTGTTTAGGATACCGCTTCTCAAAGAACAAAATGACTAGATATGCTAAAAATTTGGGGGAGACCATGACCCCCAAGCCCCCCTGGCTACGCCTATGTTCTCTGCACGCCTTATATCTCAAAATGCAGTTATCATTTAATTCTTTCGACAAACAAAGCTTTTGAGAAAAGTGGCTGAGTTTTAAGTGTACGTTGTTGTCATCATCAGTATTTTCGCTGCGGTGACCTGTTTTGAACTGAAACTCGGTATTTTGGAGCGTGCGCTGTTCCTGCCAAGGTGCGTTCTTCTCAGTTAGCTGCGAATTGTTTTCTGAAACGCCGTCAATTCTTGACCACAACGAATCACTCTGAAGGAGCCCTTTGCTTTACCGCAACAAGAGTCAGACGCTCTAGCGTAGCTATGCGTGAATCAAAGGTCACCATCCGTCATGCTTATGTTTTACTACTCCAGGTGCTATTTACGTATGTTCTAATACCTCGACAGGTTATTTATGGTTGAGCGCGTGTCATACTGGTATTGGTCCTCTCAGGCTCCCGATAGCTTTTGTGTAAGCTCTAACTAGAGAGCTGTTTACCCATCCCCAGAACGTACTGTACGTTGGCTCAATTGACACCAAAAGCACCAAGCAAGAAATCTATCGTTTCTTAGCAGCGGCACCAACAATAGTTGTAATAATATTCTTGAAAGATTTTGATTAGTAAAGTTTCTGTAGTCTTAAATCCCGCGAGCTGATCTATTGTTATATCGCTTTGAGCTCAAAGTTTCGACTGTCAGCCTCTGCAGGAACGCAGCTCCTGCTGCTGCTGCCTGTACGCCGTTCAAATACCCGCAGGGCACCGTGCTGTCGTATCTTTACAGCATCATCAGGTTTTCTCAGAAACGACAACGCACGAAAACGACCTTGGCCTGTATTTGTCGCAATCCGCTCCATCCCAGGGCTTACCGGCTCATCATTGCCACAGGCGGAACTCCTGTTAATGGACGCATTTATTGTATTTGATTGCTGTTGTTTTTACCATGGTGATATGATGAGGATCAGTGGTCGTATCTTTCCGGAAACGGTATAGGGGCCGGGGCTGTCCGACGGGGTCCTGCTGTAGCTGGGCCTAAATGATAACTGCCTAAATCCTAAAAATGATAAAGGCATAAATGAGACCCGTTTGTAAGAAAAGAGATGTTAACGTTTTCTACTTGCTGGCGGTAGCAGCGCTCACTTTCAAACCTTATTTTTAACACTTAACATTTTTGTGACAATGGCTAACAGTAGGCACACCAGTTTTGCCAAAATTTGTTGAAAGTTAATTTCCGTAATATACTCGGAACCTAATGTTTTGCTTCCTGCTTTTGAGTTTTCAAGAAAAGCGCTGCATTTTATTGACTGCCAGAAGACGTCAGGTGAATTGCAGCTTTTCGCTTAGGGCAAAGTAGGAAAATCCTGACGGTCTGTTACGTTTCGTCCTCGGTTGTGGGGACAAGTGGAAGCAAGGGGCAACGCACCGTACAGCGCTTCAAGGTGGCCGTGATATTGGAGCACGACACGATTCCTTATATGTAATTACCGGTACGGCCGTATAGGTGTTTTTGAACGTAAATATCCCGTGGATTTGCGGCGGTCTCTCAGTGCCTCCCTGCGCCTGAACCCAAAGTCTCTCCCGCAGAACCGCGCGCTGCTCAATTTCGAAATATCTGTCGACGTGCCTTTCGCTGGTCGCGCCAGTCGACTTGCAGCCAGATCGTAAACATGTACGGGCCGTGCCAGCGCGTTCACCTGTTTGCGATCACATGCCCGGTATCGTCCAAGCTGAGGCGGAAGCGCCGCAAATTACGCACGTTGTCGAGTGCGCCGCTATGCAGCAAGCGATTCTTGTTTGGGCGACTGCACTTCATCCGCTGATCGGTTCGCAATATCCAACAGAAAAGCCCGCGTCGAATTTCGCCGCGGCTTCCTGCCGACCTTTATTTTCGCTTCTCCGCTGTATGACAACATGAATAGCTTACGCATGTGTTGCTTGCGGCCAGAGCGGCGCAAACGAGATGTGTGCTTCCAGCACTTGCTGTGCGCATGCTGGTTGCACACTTGGATGGAATAAACGCGTGGAGAGCGTAGAGGGGTTTTACGAACGGTATCTCGATATCTCGTAAAGATACGAACGGTATCTCGTAATATTGTATGGAGTAAATAGGTACAATTTTGCGTAACCTTCAGTACCTTACCTCGTTGTGGATTTTGGAGATTTGAGGGGAACTGAACTGCGCTCTGTTTAAACGCGGCATAGTGCAAGGTTTTAAAAATATAATTGCACCTATTGTTTTGCCATCCAGTTAGCATTTCGCTCGTATCACGTGATACATTTTTGTTACGCTTAAACACTGCAACGTGCTTTGTTGAGAAGGAAGTTGCTGACTTAATCGAATTGTTTGTGCGCCGTTCGTCCTGTTGTGGCCAGCAAGTGACTTCAGCTTGCTCGTCTCGTCGGCGATGTGGAAACGAGTTGGGGAACGTCGCGTGGCTATACCCTGAAGCTCGGCAGCAGGGCTCTGTCAGTGAATGCTGCTCCGTCGTGGGTGGAAATCTTTTCATTAAAAATGCGTTTGCGTCAGCATAGAACCTACCAAAGCATTGTGAGGCTGGTGAGTGCTTCCCGCCAAAATCCCCTCTACAAATCGCCGAAAATGTATCTGCCGGGGTAACCCTCACGCAGGAATCATTTTGTTGCAAGTAACAATATAATGGCAGCATCAGCGTAGAATTCATGTCATACACCTATGACATCCTTTTCATGAAGTATTTATTGCCTATGTCTGTCGGGTCAAAAGGTCGAAAATAAGGTTCTGTTCGTAATTTACAAAGCGTTGAACTGTTGCAACCAAGAACTTTTGAATGTCACTCAATCCTGTACCTTCTCTTTCCTGTTGTCACCATGCATCATAGAAAACGTTCCACATTAGTAAAATTCAGGCAACTTCGGTTGATGACCTCCAAGGTGTCCTTTTCTATCAGCCGTTTCAGCACAGATGGCATTGCGTTATGCGGTTTGTAACCGTGTGATCGTTGCCTTTATACCTCCAAACAATCGGTCTTGTGGAACTACTGTATGTAGGACCTTACACCTACTCTGCCTCAGCGAAATAGTTGTGCGTTTCTGTTAAATTCGACTTGTTGAACTTCACGTCGACTTCAAGCCTTCATGCCAGACAATTTGTTTTTCACACTCACAGCCATTGACCGCTTTGTAATCGTCACAATGACGGCCTCTTCTAACACGCGTTCCAACTCACCACTCGTCGCCGTACAGACACAACTGGAGGCTACATGAGGATTGTGACGTTGCAGTACGCTTTGTGGGCGTTGTTGTTGCAAATGAGCAACAAGGTTACTAGCTCCGAGATTGGCAGGCATTGAGCGCAGTAAAGGATCAGTGCCCACGCTACGTCCTTTTGCGCAACTGTGTGATTGATAAAGATGCTGCGTAATGTGTTTGTAACTTACTTAGGGCATTTTTTCGTCGACATTTGTATATGTGCATGTTTTTTTGTATTTGGTTTAAAGTGGAACACTGTCTATCGAAAGGTATCCTTTCACAGCCAAGAATCAGACACTAAGATCGTGACACAGTGTGTATTTCGCCTGTTAGCGAGGCATCATCAGCTCTTATTCAAATAGAACCTAAACTGCAATGTGGTTTTTCTTCTAGAACACGTAATTTTGCAGGCGTTGCTGCACCGGAACAAACAGGCGATCCCACGGACCGACATCCGGGACTTCGACGCGACGTCTTCTCCCCGGCGCGACCACAGACTCCCGGGAACCGGAAACGTCGCGGCATGGCCGACGGTAATGACCGTTGCACTGGGTTGCCAGTCAATGTTAGGATGAGCTTGCAAAACCTGTGCTTAGTTTGGTTGAGCGGGCTCAGTCGGGAGCAGCGCGCTTAAACGACAATTTGTCACTTTCGGTTTTCAACCGGATCGCGTGATTCTGCTGCTGCTGCATTTGTTTTCCACAGTGACGTAGAATGGCTTGTTGAGTAGCAGTACAAGGCTGGTTTGTTTTGTTCGCTGAGACATTTCGGTCATTTGCCTGGAATAGCTTAAAACTGTCGGTCATTTTTCCGGTTTCGGATGTTTTTTTAACGGAAAAAGGTATTTTGACCGAATAGACTTACTTTTTTGGTTATTTAAAAAAAACTCGGTCAATTTGACCGAAAAACAACCCGAGGGTTTGGAGCACTGATACTTGGACTTCAATCTGTACGGTGCTGAAATCTTGGACATCTACGTTGCACTCAACGTACTGGAGAAAAGTTTGTTTTGTTTTGCGCGGAAACTTTAAACGTTTGGAGAAGTAACTTCAGGGAAACGCCTCGAAGCATTGGGTCGATTCCGCAGGTCAAGGTTTCGCAATGCAAAACATCATGCCGTCCCAAGCTTATGTAGCCCGAATGCAAGACACGCCTTTGGTGAAATCTGTGGCACGCGAGCTGGTATGAGTGAAAGTGATTAAGAATTGTGACTTTAGGACGTGAATGGCCACTCTTCCAGTATGGTCTGGTACATTTGTTTGGCCGGTACATATGTGTTTTTGTGCACTGACATACACTCCGTGTATCAGAAACCGGTCGTCGTTGGTGGAAGAGAGTGATGGTAGAGTTGTATGAGGAGTGCGGGCTCCGCAGGACGTTGCACTGTGTAGGATTGTGTAATTTCAGTAGGAATTCGTCAGCGGTGCCGGTGCCAGAGCAGCGAAGCACCGGCTTGCTTGAACAGCTCCTACGGCTCGTTAACCGCATAAGCGCAGTGTTACTTCTTATCCTGATCGATCGGCCACATATCAGAACAGGAGCTGTAATCGCTGCTCGGCCTCGGAGCAAGCGTTTGGACAACTTGTCTGGCAGACTGATGTATCGGCCGCTTGAAACTGACCCGGTGCTTGACGACCGGACACCTGAGGGCAGCGCTTGTTAGACTGCTTCTCGGTTGTTCGCAATTATTATCAGACATGGTTCCTACAGTCTGGAAAAGTTTGAAAAAGTATGGAAAAAAATTAGGTAATTTTCCAGTCTGGAAAGAAATAGTTCTTTTGGTCTGTTGGTATGGAAAAAGAAAATAATTTTCCAGACTTGACCTTTTTACATACGCTTTCACAATATTTATTAAAGATTGGTGTGATTTTACTTGTATCGTTTTAAATATCATAGAGGCTGTATTCAACCTGGGTAGGTCATTCCGAGAATTTAAGTCTGGAAAAAGTCCGAAAGGAGTCTGGAAAAGGTCTTGAAAAAGTCTGGAAATGTATATTCAAAATTGCCTGGGCCTTACGTTTGACGTACGTTGCTGTTGAAGTTACGGTTCGCGTTCTTCAGAGTTTCCTAGAAGGTTGGTGGTCGTTATAACCTTGCGTGATTGTTTGATTGCTTTTCTGAACCGGATTTCTGATATCGTGGCACGATCCAGGCTCACCTCAGTTTCAGAACGTAAAGAGGCTGTTTTATTCCCCGCAGTCGCACGGTGGTTAATTTTTCGCGAGCGTTTCGCGAGCAATCGCCGCACGCCAGCCAGATGACGGCAACTGAAATAGACCCAACTGTCATTGTGCACGCGCGCGAGGGATGTTTCCTATACTGGATTCACATCAAAAGCCGATGTATTGCGAAGCCCTTTCATTCACACTGTCTTCTTGTTGAACCCGTTCCACAAGGCCATGCCCGGGGTCAGGCTGTCAACATGCCGAGCCGATCGTTTGTGATTTTTGCTGAATTATTCCGGACGCGACCCGAACGGATTGTTAGCGCGCCGGACCTGTTTGCCTGAAGCGCGAGAACGCGTCGGATCGCTTGGCGCTGACTAGTTCCGTTTTCAGAGGTTGCCGGCATTGTGGTTCTCCCTGGTGTCAGGTTACTTCGCGGCTTGGCGAAAGCGTCGCTCTGTAACACAGACAGTGGCTTTGGATCACATGCTGGGCCATGATTCATCGCATTGCGTCCGCTTGCAGTCACTGAAAATGCGTTGCATCACGTTTATGTCATTACGTTTGCGTCATCCTAGACCCGCGCAACAGATTTCCAGCAGCCTCGTCCGTGAAGCTGTCTGTGCAAGGGGGAGGAGTAGCGGGCTGATAAATTGACCCTGCGCGCTTCGGCGATTGCTTGCGCTGCGACAATGAAATTAAACGCCCGAGATATTATGCCGCAGAATCGATGTCATGATTTCTCTTCGTGTCTACTAAGATGGGATTGAGCTGCTGCAGTTGGATGCAAATCAGGTTTGCGCATCAAGCTTTCTTCAATCACGGATGGGTTGAGTCACGGATGGATTGAGTCACGTGCCCGCTGCTGATTCGCCGCGACTCTTTTGCCACCTTGCTCTTTCCTATCGTGATTCCTGTTCACGTGCAACATTTCCAGCAGCTGCTTTTACGGAATATGATGTTTGTGTCTTCGACATGAAGAAGCATGCAGCGCGTCGTGGCCAAAATAATGAGATATGTCGGCCCCTGCCCAGTGCCGCACCCCAATTTCAAACGAAAAGTTTTCCGAAAAAACTTGGTTCTTGGTGCACCTTGGCAACCAGCTCGTTGTTATCGAGCTAGGCGATGATGAACTCGTAAATATCGAACTAGGCCTTGTTGCTGGCAGTATTTCAAACGAAACACGTAAACAAAGCTTCGTTTTTTCAACGAATTCAGGATCTCCTTTGAGATAGTATACGGCGGGAGAAGAGTTGGGCGGGTTCCATTTCTTCGACGTTTAAACTGCTTTACTTCCCACGCTCTTTGCATTTTTAAAGTACACATGTGACCTGCTGTAATGTTTTGGTGTCTTTTCTTGGTGAGGGCGGCGAGATTTTCGGGTGTTATCAAATATGAGGTTAATTTTGAAGATTTGCGCACTTATACGTTGGTTGGAACAGCGCGTCATGACCGCCATGCCCATCCCCCCTTTTATTAACTGTGTTAATTTTATCCTGTAAATGTGAAACATCCAAAATTGAAGCAAGTTTCGGAAAAGTACGTTCGATGACCGTGTTCTGACCATTCCTTGCATTTTGAACCCGGATGTAGTATGGCTTGAGACGACATTCGGACTTCAGCATAAAAATCTTCATTTCGGTTAGTGGAGTGTGCTTCACAGCACTGTTGTTTGCTGAGGGGTGACTTTGTCAATCATTGCCAGATATGCAACTGTAAGCGGTGTTGGATTTAATTGATTTTGAACTTCATTTCATGGCAGTTTGCCAACAACGGTCAAAAATCGCTTCTAAACTAATATCGCTTCTAAATGTGTGTTTTGTGATCCGCGGTGACAAGGAACTGCTCTCGCATCTGGTAAAATTCGTAAAACCTTCAGTCGCTTTTGGTTCTACGGGCAGAAGATGAGCGGCAGTCTTCCGTGCCCTCTTCCTGATACAGTCCTGCGCAAATGCACGTAGACAATATCTTGTTTGACAATTTGCTCGAATGTCTGTCGCGCCTTGACCCATGCAGCCAGCTTCACGAAACGAGAGCGCAATGCTGGTCGTGCCCGCCGCTCGGCCGCTCGTTCACAGTAGCACTGCGTCTGAAAGCAATTGGTAATTGTTTGGCTGTTTGCTTGGGCGCATGTCCAGTGACAGTCGGTCGTGACGTGATTTATGCATTAAACGTCACGGCCAGTGAACGAAGCATGTAACGGCCGAGGTTACAGGAGGGACGTGTTGTTTTTTTCCTTGCTGCCGTTCTTTAGCGCGCGGATCGATGCTGTCTGGTCCGTTACGGCGCTGTCCCTTTGATTTTCACGCTTCCCTTTGTTCCCATGCCGGCGACCCGGCGTAAACCATCGTCCGTCAGGCGGGATTAAATATCATTTAGCGCGCTGTAATCGCATTTTCTTTACGACCTTGTTGACGGCTTGCTCTACATCCAGTGTCACGTGACCGTCTAAGTGCTGCTTACCCGCTTTAATTGATCATTGACCTCGACTGCTATCTGCGAGGTCGCGGGGCGGGCGGAGGCTTCAGTCACTTTCAGGTCCGAATATTTCGGCTCGCATTGCCGCGCGCATGCTTCGCCTTTACATCTGCGCTATGTAGTCAGCCGCTGGTTTGTTTAATGCGTAACGATCGATGCCCGCTATCAGCAGCGACACGGGCTATCGATCCTTCTACTTCTGCTGCTGTTGTTGTTGTTGTTGACACTATTCAAAGCCTGGCGCTCAGTCAGGTAAGGTCGTTCAACGACGGACGCGTTCTGTTTCGCGCTTCCTTCACACAGGTCCGGTATTTCCGTGACGGCAAGCGGACTTGCGCGCCGAACCAACCTTTAACGCCGACGTTGCTTCATTCAAGGTCATCCGTGATTTGTTTAAGTCGCCTGATGTGAAGGCCACACACTCGGGTTGGTGAAACTGCCTTTGTGATGCATTGAAAACTCCCGATTCTTTGTTTTTTTGTGTTGGGCGTGATTCTTGAAAAGCAGTGCATGTTTCGCGGTGCTCATCAACGTTCCCTCTGAGGTAAGCAACTGCGCAGTACCACCAGACCATTTGCGCAGTGAAATCTCATTCTCGCGTACTTGCAACATTCTGAATACAATATCGTATATGTATCGCATAGCCTTGGTAATATGGGAAACGCTTAACTGGTTGCGCGTCTACATGATTGCTCAGTTGCATGCGCGTCAAAATAACATCTGCCCAGTGTAAAGTTTACTTAGACCAGAGGTCGCCAACCTATGGCTCATGCGCCAACCTTTGGCGTATTGGATGATTTTAAGTGGCGCATTGTATACCTGTAATCCTAATAAAGTAAGGTAGTAAGCCTTCCCGATGTTTCTATCGATTTTTGTTTCGTACAAATCCCTTATGAGATGTTTGTTATCATCTTGAAACAAACATTCAAGATAAAGTTAAAAAAATCATCTGGTCTCCGTTTTTAAAGGAGCATATTAAATGTGCTGCTGATATTGGCGATTTGAGAAAATGCACTATAAAGATGAAGTTATTGCGAGACTCACTTGAAAATCGCTTTTGTGATTTTGCTAAAGAAGGACATTGCATTTTCGCATTTATAAAGCCATTCTCACTTAGTGAGCAACAGATAATGAAAATGCCAAATAACCAAATAACATACAAATGGAACTTCTTGATTTCAAAACAAATTTAATATTGAAAACGAAATTTGATGCGCTTTCTTCAGTCCCTGGTGCTTATGACGTGATTAATTTCTGGCGATCCTTACCTTGTGAAAATTTCCCAGAACTAAGAAAATTTGCTCAAAGTTATATGTGTGCCGTTTTGAAACGACGAACACATGCAAATAATTATTTTCGTCCAAGAAATTGATTAAAAGTAAAACGAGCACGCGCCTGACTGATTCAAAATTGAAGAATTTTCTGCTGCTTTGAATAATAAATTTAACTCAAAACATTGAAAAACCTGTGAAATGTTTGAAGTCTCATTAAAAAGTAAGTAAATTTGAAGTTTATTTGCTACTTTACCAGATATTCCATTTGCATTTGATTATTTTACCTGGTAAATCACTGATGACGTGAAGTAACATTGTTACATGAAATGTCCGACGGTATGGCGCATCTCCATGGAAAAATTGGCGCTTGGAAAAATTGGCGCATGGTATGCAAAAGGTTGGCCACTCCTGGCTTAGAGGAACACTGCCAACAATGCCTTTGTCATGCATTTAAACTGCAGGCGGATGGTGGTTGATGATCAATTTCCTTAAGGTCTTTCACATCAAAGCATCAGACGTTTGGTTGTAGCACCGTGAGGTGATACGTTTGTGACATAACAAATACACTGTCAGTTGTTGGCCTGCGACGCATTTTTCGCCGCGTCTTCTGTTGACGGCGGCCGTATTTTGGTCGGTTGTGGTGGTTGACTTGCGGTTATAACGAATATTCACAGTAAAAAAACTATTGTTAAGTTCATCTCTGCGTTGGGATGACACCGCCAGTGTAAATATATATCTTTTTCATATCTCGCATGCTCTTCACTGACTACACGTTGTTCACTTTCTGGGCATTTCCAAGCGATTTTCTTTCAAAATTTACCTCACCATTTGAAGGTTTACTTCTGCCTTCGCGCAAAACTCATTGTGTGCAAATCATCGTCCTTTACGTTGCCTAGCAACATTTGGTCTCGCTTTTTCTCTGTGGTTATATGTCTTCTGATATAAGCAAATCGAGATGAAATTTATCTGAAACGCATGCAAATTGAGATGAGATGTATATGGTTGAGATGTATAATGAAATGTATATGAAAGGCACGTGCCGATGGGCTTCGCAGACTTCAAGCAAGATTACAGTACAAAACAAAAACACTGCGTTTCAAAAGCGTATTCTTTATCGTATCCGAATTACCATTGGGCCTCTAAATAACTTGTGTTTTTTTCGTAGTAAAAAAGAAATGAAATTTTCAACCGTGGTTAGTGTTACTCCTTTTTCAGTGTCCGGTGACGCTACATTCAGTTGAACCAACTGATTGCAGTGAAGAAACGAGGGAACATCTTGTGCGAATGCTTGGCGCCGAATACCGAGCCTGTCTGACGTAGTTTTCTGAAACAATCGGTGGCTTGTGAACTGCGGTCACATTTGCCAGCAGTTTCATCTTTGCTTTTGATGCACTGCGTGTTGCTGGACAGGATTCACGACCGGGCGCTCTGCCCAGGAGAGAAAATTGCCGCGCACTGAACGGTTGTTGTCATGACAGAATTCACGCGGCTTGGCCGAGGCCGCATGCCGCGCACGACTCGTGATGCGAGTGGTCTGAGCTTGGCTAAACCCCGGGTAGTCTTGCCATAATGTTACCTCTGGTCGCAGCCGAATTTGCAATACCGCGTTTTTTTTGCAGCGTGCCGATGCCTTAATTTCACTTTCCCCCATTTTTCGACAATTAGTTAAACGTGTTTGATCCGAGGAATTGGTGTTTTTGTGTTTCCAAGTTGCCGTGCATATCAAATCGCTTCTTTTGCTTTTTTTACTGGGACTCGAAATTCACAAAAGTATCCTTACGTCAAGTAATCATTTTATATCAAACTGCAAGCATGTTGCTGCGAACTAGTATTGCGAATCACCAGGCAGCATTTCTACCGGTCCAAAAGACTGAAATAAGCTAATGCGTTGCTTGCTAATCACGGCCACGCAAAACCCGAAACACGTAAAAGGTACATTTGTAAAAAATGTCTGACATGCGTCTCGTAGCTCTGTTGTCGCTCGTATCGGTTAAGCGTCGAGTGGTCTCGCTTACTGTTGCGAATGAGCCGCAGTATCTGCACAAGCTCCCACTGCGGCAATAAATATCGTGTGTAGGCGAAGAACAGTAACGGGCGATTCATCACTGTTCCTCGCTCTTAGCTATTTTTTTGTTGCCGGTTGGCTGCGTAACTATTTTCTGAAACAATGTTGTTAACTCAGAACGCGTAACTTGATTCAAGTCTAATTACTGTTGGTGCTTAATTTCCTCATTCGCGCGGTGCTGCCATTGACTCGCCACCAGTGCAGCAATTACTGCTAAAGTAGCGGCGTGGCCCATGGCGCAGGGTAAGCGGAGATGGGCACCGCAGACCACTCGTGACACTCCAAAGCGAGTATGATGAAACCTTCTCTCTGAAATTCCTGGTTTGGCACATTGTTTGGCCTCAGCAAGGCCAATTAAGATTTTGAAAACTAAACAATGGGAAGATTTTCTGCAACTAAATTCAGACTTCAGGCTGAAGAGCCAAGGGTCACAAGTGACGCACTGACTGGTGTTANACGCGACCAGTGCACACGATCTCANGCACGACCCTTTCATCCGCGGTTTGGTGTCTCGNAGCAGTCTTCGCTTTCCACAGACTCCCCAAACCAACGTGGTGATGTCGTGTCGCAAGGTTGCAGGCCTCTTTAGAGGAAAACGTGAATCGCTGCTTCGCCTTTAATGCCGCGTCCACCAGTTCGGTTATTATTGTTTTAATACAACGCAACACGTTTCTCTGTTGTTCTACTGTGGCACTGATGGTAGACCCTACTTCACACCGACTTTGAATGCGTAAAGGCTTGAACGAGTTTCAATGGACATTTGCGTCATTTGTTTTCCTTTGCAAATCTACCCTGTATCCCGCAATGCAGGAATATGTCCAAGAGTTCAAACAGAGGTCGCTTCGTGAGTGCGCCTACTCTAGCATTTCTTTGCCAGGGCTGCGTTGACCCGTCTGCAGTGAGCATTACCTGTACGCTTAATGCATGGACTTTGGTTTGATTTTTAGAAGTGCAGATTATGTCCAGCTCTTGTGAACGTTGTTCTCTGAGAGAGGATTTTGCAGCCTGTGAACAGACAATTCTCTCATCGCTATATTCACGTACCGTAGCTCGCAATTCGCGCACAAGAACAATGCTGGAAATAGTTTTGCCGGGAAGCTTAACCGGATTTTCCTCAGTCTCTGCCGCGGCTGATGTGATGGATTGGTTTATAACTATTTTCGTTTCGGGTGTTTTGCCCACGCTGCTTCTCCGTTGATGATGACCTGGTGCTGACGTCGTCCGCAGCTTTTGTTACGTTCGCCGATCATGCACTACGTCTGATGCCATCAGGAATTAGTCTAATTTCGCAATTCCGCCACACCAACGACAACGAAACTCATCAACTTTTGGTAAAACGCGTAAATTTGCACACGTACTTTCCTTTTGAATGTAAAGCGTTTAACGTGCAATTTTTATTCGTTTTATTTTATTTCACGGGGACTCGTTTCAATGTTTGCGGGTCGTGCTGTTGAAGTGGTCTGTGAACAGGTCCATGGTGACCCAGTTTGTGGAGATGTACACCTTGTGGAGAGCCAAAAAAAAACAAAAAATGACAGGCGCAGCGAAAGATGGGAGGCGTGCGAAAGCGCGCACTTCCCCACAGGTGTTTGATTTTTTGGATTATCCTAAGGTTGCTACGTGGTGCCACACACGTTCTGAACACGGGGCAAATGGTCTAAAGTGGCGACGAATTTTTACTTCTTGAAAGACTTGTCGGCCCGTACCCGGAAAAAGTAATTATGCTTCCGTGCCTTAATATGATTCGCTGCTAGGGCGTCACGGGAAGAAAATGAAATTAACAAGTAGGTTTGAGGGGAGCAATTCAAAATTTCAAAGCTCCGTCGCTACGCTTAGTTTTGTATCTGTTTTGAGCGGTACTTCGTTTGGTGCATCCTGCGAAATGTATGAGACCAAAGCCCATCAAACTACGCCCATCGTGTATAATATCTCTATAACTAAGAATCATACCGGTTGATGCTTTTGGCGACGCAGGATTGGAATGACTACTCGTTTTTACAACTTTTTCTCTTCCACAATTTACGACGTTTTGAACAAAAAGCTTTTTACCTAGTAAAAAACAGTTTACAACTTGTACTGATGGTGGTAGCAATATTTACCGAAACGTCTATCTTATGTGTTTGACTTTGTTTTGGTCGTAATTTTCGTCATTAGACTGTTCAACACATCTGTTTTTCGTGCGCCAGAAGACAGTTTGATTCACTTTACTTCTTCGAGGCGACCATGCTTGATGGTTTGGAGAGTGTTTCTTTTGTGTGGAAAAGCTCGAACTGTGAGCATAATGTCAGCAGTGGCGCTGTTCTTTATACTTGCCATAAAGCGTTTGTATGGTAATCGGTTGACCGAGATTTCAAGATCAGCAACACAAATGCCACGTTTGATTTTCTGTTCCTTCTGGTAATTTCTTCATTGTTTTGAACAATTTTTCCATGTATCGACTTACCTGTACTGTGAACTTATTCTATAATATGTTTAAACATATTGTTAAGCATCAGACATAACGTCAATATTAGCGGTTCTCAATTGGGGGGTGCGAGACGGGACTTAGGGGGTTCGAGCTTCTCAGCCAGTTGGTAGGTAAATTGATATATGTGCAAGGATTATAGGCACCCGAAAAGAGTCAGGGGGGGAAATAACGTTGATGAACCGTGAAAAGTAAATCCCTTATATTTTCTTCCTGGTCTGAAGTCGAAAACGATGACTTGAAAATTTTGAGTTTGTAGACAAAAATATTCACCCGAGAAAACAGACATGCCGATTTTAGCACAAACGCAATGTATGATTCGCGAAAAAGGAGTTAGTTTTTCTTGTGTAAAGGGGGGTTCGGGCTGCGGGCTGGGAAAGAAATTGATAAGCGCGGTTTTATGCAGGTTCTGCACTATTCCTACCGGCCATCAACTTGCACTTTTCTACCCGAAAAGCGGTAAATATCCAAAACGGCAACTCCTGGGATTAGGAAGTCCGAGCTAATTTCGCTTAATTGAAGCGAGCGCTGGTCTTCTTGTGCGTATCGCATTGAAACTGTGCAGTTGTTGCAACTACAACCGTTGTTCTTAGTGAAATTTTCATAATTTCCAATCTTTCACCCGAGTCAGCCACCCCCAGATTTCTGTTTCTGATGAATATTTGAGATCACAACTGCTTGTCGCTAGGTTGTCGTGTTACCACTCCGTGACGCTGTGAGCAGGTAGCGGATGTTGATCAGATTGACATGACTGCACCGCGATCCTGACTTGCTGCACATGGATACGTATTACATTTATTCCCGAATGCCATTGCGCAGTTTTCCTTAAAGCAAAGTATTCCATTCTAAGTCAAACACACGAATGCAGATTGAGTGCAGAGGTGTGCGTTACATGTATATAATGGTGTTGTGTGGATGCATTCGAATGACGTTGCGATGTTGAATTCGACTTCGCGAGTTTTTCTTTTGAAGTGGTAGTGCAAGAAGCACCTGTCTAAATTCGTTTTGACGAGACGTTTAAGTTCTACTTAAGTCTCCGCAACAAAGACTCAAAGAGTTTATCCACCAACTTCCATTGCGTCTTGCGAGCGCCTCTGCCGGTGGCTGTTACTTGGCGTTAACCGCGTTACAAGGGCTAAGAGCTTGTTTCATCGGCGCCGAAACGGTCCATGCTTGAAATTGCTTCCCTGCCTTCAACCAAACGCTTAGCCACGCTGGGACCGGATAGCGACCTGAAAAACGGACAGGCTTGTTCTTACTGCACTATAAAAAAATTCCTGTCTACGTGTCTTTCGGCTCGTGCCGCCTTAGATCGTGCTTCGGTTGCAGAGCATGGGCGACGAGAAGCCGGAAAGAATCGACGGCTACGATAGCATCTCTGCTTCCTTGCCGGCTCGGCGAGCAGCAGCGTCTGTCAGTGTGGCGTATCTTCTGATATCAGCGCGCAAGCACCGTGGGAATATTGGCTGATGCGAGAGGGCTGCGTCGGTATCGATCCTATCGAAACGGGCTGTGTTTTGCCCAGCGCCTCAGTCCGTCCCGCCTCGCTAATTTGCGTCTTTCCAATAACAATGTAGCAATTCGCCTGCTTGCTGCGACTCTCCGCGCTGTTGCAAGTTGGGAAAGCGTCGGAAATAATGCTGCTGTCGCAGAGCAGATCGGAAATGTTTCGGCATCGCGGGCGCGTTGCCAAGTTTTCGTGATCACGTGGCTTGTTGTGTTCGCGCGGTGATAGACTTCTCTTGTTGAAGTTCGGCTCGCTTGCTGTGTAGCGCGTCAAGCTCAGCTGCTGCTTCGGCGTCTACCCACTGCGCCCCTTATCGCGGGAATCATTACCCGAACCCTACTTCAGTTCACTTATTCTCCCGACGGCGGCTTAATCGATGACGATGACTTTGAGTGACGTCAGCTGTTCTTAATCGGAACATCCGTGACAGATGAAGTTCGAAGGTCGTTTCGGCGGCGCGGTTCGACATAAGCGCACGGGTTGGTGCGCTCGTTGGTATTGGGCAAGTTGTTGTTTGCTCTTGACTCAAGGAGCTCCTGATCGCATTAGACCTTCGTGCATGAGAAATACTGCAGGTCCATCCCACGCCTTTTCATGCAAAAGCTTGGATTTGACCACTGAAGATGTAGCGAACAGTACTGTGTACTTGATTGGTGTCAACACTTTTTCCGTATCGGACTTTAGGCTGTGGCATGCGACACTTAACTGAAAGTATTAAACAAAGCATTGTGCTGCTAACACGGGATACAACGAGGAAGATTCAGGCCGTTCAATACCTCACAAAAATCAAAAACCAAGACCGAAATCGTAAACTTTTCAATACTGCAACTAACTTTGAAAATTCTAGAGAGAGGAGGCAGAACTCCAGATAAATTTTAAGATGCAGTATTCGTAATCGACAACTTGCACCTTTAACTTTTTGCCGTTCTCAGTTTTGTTTGGTTCTTAGTTCAAATCAATCTGTTGGTGAAGCGGAACCTAATAGCAGTTTTTCATTTTCGTTTGCGAGTTCGGCTTCATCCATCGAATGGTATTGAATATACTGCATTTCCATTTCTCTGCATGGAATATACGTATATACAGTATATACTGTATATATATATATATCTATCTATATGGCATGAATTTTATTTCGCCGCAAAACTAATGTTGACCCGCAGCCATGTGAGCGTTAAAGTTCGATGTTCAGGCCGTGCATGATTACCACGTGCAAAGTTTGTCAGTAGGTTGAACTCAACTTTTGAAGCATTATTTTCAAGTTCCTATTGCGTTGCATCGATGTTCATTATAAGATAGCTTACCTGTTGGTCTTGGTATCTAACATGCCGTTGAAAACTTCTTAGTTTTGCTCGTTATTGTTGCACGTCTACTTATTTTACCAATTCCGCTTGTTAAAGTGGGAAAAAAACGCATTTTTCTACCACTCTAACAGACAGAATGGCCAAAACAAGCAGATTTCACAGTAAACATTAACTTGCAGAGATACAAAGTGATGTGACTTATATGTTGACGTTCGTAACGGCAGCGATCACATTTTAAAAATATCTTTCCAGATAAACGGTTGGTTTGTGAGACTTTTTCGACAGACAGGTATGTGGTTATATAATTCTTAAACGTAATACGAAGCAGGAAGTTGATGTTTAAAAAAATATATTAGAAACCTGTATTAAGTATAAAAGAAAAAACTGACACGGTTATCATGCAGACAACTAAACTATAACTATGAGACCAAACACCGTTTGTTGTATAGCCGAAGACAAGCACTAAGCGAATGGTGCAAAATAAGGAAAACAAAACATAAATGCCATGCTATGCTACTACCAAACACAAGATGCCCCGACATGCGGCTAAGTGGCTCGTTTCAGACCAAGGTAAAGTCGAAAATACTGGAAAAGATTTTATTCCATCGGCACCCCAAGAAATAATCACCAATCTCAGTTTGACTTAAACACTTGTCTTTGCGAGTTAATTAGATGTGGGATAGTGTGTTGCCATTTCGGTTTGTGAAGCTCTCGTCACCGAACAGTTGTAGTCTCGCAGGACGTTTGTGTTTATCAGTGGTCAGCAAGTTCCATACGCCGCAACAAAGCAACAGTCCCACAGTCTGTAAACTCATCACCTTTTGTTCGTCGCAACCTTTCAGAGCAATAACGGGTGAGCAGGCAATAAGCACGGATGTATCTACCGGAAATTTTGGACGCGGATCTTTTGGCAAACTGTACGAGTATCGTGCGTAAGTGGAGAATTTATTTGCACGATGCGATCCCTTCTGTGGATTTTGAGTGACAGAACAGACATCTTGTAACGTCCTGTACTATACAAAACAACAACTGCGTCAGAATTAAAATAGGGCGGTTCATGTAAGGATCGTCTTCCAAGTACAGATTTACTTTCAAAAATATGGTGTTGTTCTTAACCAGTTTTAAGTTAAACAAGCGATTTTGTCAGCTTGTTGCTCGTTCTTGATGTGGTACCCAATCGGACCACAACTCGTATCAGGATTGTTTTAATTTCTCTTCATGTCAACTGCGGCGCTCTTGGACAACGGTTGCATTATCTTTTTGACAACATTTGTTATATTGAAATTCCTTTGGTGTAGAAAATTTTACCTCGTGAGGTTTTAAAAGCCAAAATTTTTCGGCTCATCAAACAGGAAAACAAAACCTGGTGACATCACGCGTTTTCGGAACTGTGCCCCTTAAAGGGAAAACCACGGCTAACCTCGAGTGTGTGGCATCAGAAACAGCAGAATAGTGCTTTTCATGTTTTCATGCCATTCCCTGGAATACAAAGCACAACCTACGGATTGGGAATGTTATTCAGCTTTAGACGCGGGCATTGCTTCATTGCAAAAGGAAAAATTAATCTCCAGATTTTGTTTGACGCCTGAGGAGAATATTTTGACACACGCTTCATTTTACACGATACATCATGCACGTTGCAAAGATGCCACGATCGTGGTCATTGCAAGCTTGACAACCGTTGCGAGCTTTCTTGTAGAGATTTTGAAAGTGCTGAAAAGCTTTTGGAACGTGCATTTTATGTTGGCGGGATTGCTGCTTGTTCTCTAGCGTGACAATTCTTCTCATGAACATATTTCAATTATGATGCAGGATTTTTGTGAAACTATTTTTTGAATATTTACGATTTTATTAAAATATTCGTTTAGAACTGCAGTGCAAAAATATCGGTCGTCCTGTGAAAGTGGTTAAGGGATTAATTTCTATTTATGTTTGTGGTGGCAAGCGCGTTAAACCGATTCAACATCTTTTGAAGTAGTTCCGGTCATATGTATTTTTGTGGTCGACAACAAGCTTAATATTTTTTGGGTATTCCTAAGATTGCTCGAAAATTTGTCGGTTAGTCAAAATTTCGTCAGCGATGCTACATCCAGTACCAAACCGCACTGATGTCACCCTCAAGCTTGGGCTCAGTTACCTCGTGCCTACTTCGTTCAGGGCACTTGGCATGCACTTTTATTTAGTGGCTAAGGAACGATATACTCCGGATATTTAGCGCATGCCCTCCAGTTTCCCTTAGGGTATGGGATAATCACTCCAGTTTGCTATTCCTTCAGTGTTCTTCCGGGCTGTCCAGCCACCTCGCTCCATGTGTTGTCCAGATAATTTTTCTTAGCTGAAGGCTGTAGCGTTTCAAGTCGGTTTTCGTCACAACGTGCAACTTTTTCCCAGATGTCTTGACATCTAGATTGATTGCGGTCCAAGTGATGATGTTTTCCTACATGAACTTGACCTTCTGTGTGATGTGAGACTGACTGGTTTGATCAAAATTATTGAAATAGTCTCCCCGCACCAGTCAAGGAGATAATCGTTGCTGGTGAACGCACGCAGTGGTATTTGATGGAACTTGGAGTGTTGATCAATTATTTGCCGCGGAGACGACGGATAGCATGCCGCAAAACCTAGGTGACTTGCTGGAATGTGTTCTAATTTTTGGTTGTGAACTGCGACACTTGTACCCTTTGACTATGTTAACATCGATGGGTTCTACAGAAAAGAGGTGGTAGCATGATTGGTAGGCAAAAGAGCGTGTTGCAATTGCTTGTTTTCGGTTCCATAAACGGTTGGTGTGCTTCCATGCCGCGAAGTGAATCCATAATTGCTTGTTGCGAAGTTCAAGTTGTTTGAAAAAAAAACATGTATTCAATTAAGAAGATTGAACAGATAGATTTTCTGCTTGTTTTAATTTTAAACAATCTAGAAAAACAGTAAGTGTGTTGGGTGACTGGAAGGGAAATGGCGTATGCTAGCAACTTCAAATGCTCGGTGAATAAACTTGGAATTCGGGAGAAATTTTCAATACAATTTAAGAATGTTAAAACCCATTAAAGTAGTAGTATCAATCGTAATATCATCGAATAAAGAACGATTCATGTTGAACTGAATAATACTGTCGGTATTGATAAAGCTTATCTGTTTCTCCACGGTTCATGTCCTCGGTAAATCTTCTAAGCAACACATTTGGTGAACCAGAGTTATGATCTGACCGCTTGTTTCAACTATATCTTAGGTGAGCATGTTAGATACATTGGTTTAATTGCCTAATCTTTATCCTAATATCTTCGTGGAGGAGCTCCGTGTATTGATCTTATCTCACATACGCTTCAGGCAAGGTATCAGCAAGTACCGGCTGACTGCTGTAGGTGCCACTTGACTAAGGATGGAATCTCCCGTCTGAATTGCCGTAAGAACTCTTTCCCTCTTTTGTTTTTTCGCAAGGGCAAAGAAAAAAAGTCAGGCTTAAATGTTTCGTGGAAAACATATGTGTTGCGTCGAAAATATTTATTAATTATGTGAAAAAAAACAAAAAGAAAGCATCAGCGAATCTTCTTCAGACCAGCCTGCAGTTATCAGGTTGTTTTGAAACTTGCATTAAGACTTCTGCAATTAATGTGGTGAAAAAAGTCAAGGCCATGTTTTAAATTACCGCATGCTGACCTCAGTGAAGGAATGCCGTAGAGCAGGGGCGGGCAAACAGTTTCTGCGGAGGGCCACATTGAAAATTTTTTGCTACCGGGGGCCGAATGTATCATGCAATAGTCAATTCCGGTTGAGTAACAATGCAGTTTCAAATGAAACGTGTGGAATAAAATATCGGGAATTCAGTTCTAATCGAATAAGTTGCGTTAACATAGACTCGAAATATGTACTACCTATGTACGTGTGGCTGCCCTGTGGGCCGCACAAAATGGCCTCGCGGACCGTAGTTTGCCCACCCCTGCCATAGAGGTTGGCATTTTTTTCCAGCTAATTTTGCTGCCTGTAGAAAATTTCTATTCCTCGATAGGTTCGTATCTGGTTTGTGGTGTTCGTCGACAGAGACGTTGACCGCGAGGCAAAATCCCAAGGTCGATTTTCCGCGACTGCCACCTGACGATTGTTTAAACAGCTTGCCGCTTAGCCAGCCTTGTAGATTCGAACAGC
>JGI24021J15306_10000320_pt1 | contig 33431 bp, 19 predicted proteins | sample Ectturendosymbi1_FD_15306 | JGI IMG/M metagenome (IMG submission 15306)
TATCTAGTCAATTCAATGCAAAATTAGGCGCGATCGACCAACTGGGACTCGGCGATCGACCGGTCGATCGCGATCGACGTGTTGGCCACCCCTGATGTATACATTTTTTTCCAATCAACATATCCACTGGATTAAGATATTTTAACATGTATTCACTTTTAACACAGTGAAAAAGCTACACCATTCGTTGCTGTGGCGACACTAGATCGAAACGTTACCATCTTTTATGTTCTTGAATCTGGACGAGCTTATGTAACGAAGTGCGTGATACAAACGTATGATGTTGCTCAAGCGATGGACTGGGCATGTGATTGGAAATCTTTGCGACTGAAAAGCGAAAACGGCGTAACAGCGTGGATTATTGATTCAAAGAAAAATGAGCACACTTCCGCCAGTGAAGACAAAAGGTTGTATCAATAAAATGACTGCCAGTGTAATTAGGAATTTCGAGGATCATCTTCTTCAGTTTGTGTAAGCACCGAAAAGTGATTAAAAATGCTGTGAATTAAGTTAAAGCCGCATTATGCTAAAGTCAAATCTTTGGGATTTCAGTCAAACTTGTAATATGTTTGAAGCCTTTGGTTGACTCGTTCATGCTCATTCGACCGGGCAGTCACGTGCCAGTACGCTGCAACAAGAAGTTCACTGAGGTGTGCTGGCTACAATAACGGAAAAATACAAGTTTGGAGAAATGAGGTAAAGATAACAAGTGATATTCTGAGTACTTATATAGTAAATTTCAATGCGTTGGCAAATAATAACCGACTGGTAGAATAATGTAGAGCAAAACAGCGCACTTCCCAACTTCCAAGTTAGTTACAAGATAAAACAATTTAACCCGACGCACACTTTTTTCAACTGAGGAGTCCACGCTTTGCCATATCAGCTATTGGCACTCTATTGTGCTGCCAGAAACAAAAATTAGTGGAAATAAAACTATTGGAAATATTATCAACATACGGCGGAAGGGTCTTTAGTTGCTACGTAAATAACAAGCAAGTTGTTGCATCAACTAACTGACCTTCGATAAAAGTCAGCTTTCAACGAAAGTTCGTTTGCCCAAGGAAATGTGATATGTATGAGGGCATTAAAGGCTACATCTCAACGTGTGTAGTGGACTGGGCTGGAAAATGCTGTAAATGTCAGACCTCGGGCTCGTCTTCTAATAAGCTTCAAACAAGAAGCAAAGTATTTTTACCGCAGATGAACACTTAGCAGACGCGCGTTATAGCCTGTTTGAAGCACTGTAGAGTGACTTCACTTGCCTTTGCATGTCAGTGTCATCCTTTAACCAGTCATGTAGACATACAGCATGGTGTGTCATAGAATATATGCTATCCATATGGTATTTCTGTGCACGTATTTGTTCGCATGGCTTTGAATGGAAAACTACATCTTCTGTGTTTCGCAGATGCTGCTGGGTGACTTCAAGTGCTCAACGGACTGCATCACCAGCATTTGCTTGACATCGCGCCTAGAAGTACTTTGCTCCGGTGGTTCAAACGCATCCCCCTTTTTTGCGAAGTGGCATCTAACCAGTGGTTGAATGATCGGTTGCCAGAGCCCAGCATCCGTGTCGCAAACCGATAGAACAAGTGGAATATAAAAACGCTACTTGCAAGTCGCGTTAATGGTCGAAATTATAATATCGAAATTATAATAGGTTCATTGAAATGAACACTAATGGCATTTGTATCTTCAGATTATAGGATCACGGACCTGAAGGAACCAAACAGCAGTAAAATTTGTGTGTTGAACTCTAATAGCAAAGCGAACTTTCCGTGATGCACCGATTTTGCAAATCATATAATTTTTTGGGGAGTTTATTTTGTACTATTTATTTATTCACTTGCCCTGCGGTTTTATTTTTCGCTAGAATATAAAGAACTGCATAGCCAGAAGACTATGCTGTTACTGCAATAAAAAATTTTTGCCGATGTACAACTAACTATCCTTAGTAACAAGAGGCTTTGTAGCAGTATCCTTTGTGTTGTTGACGCAGAGAAGGCCTGTTGGAGTAGTGGGTTTGTCCATTCATCGCTATGTTGACCATGACGCACAACAATACGCGGCGCATTCAGGGACATTGTGCGGCTACAATGAACCGGTGATTCCTGTTCCAATTGTTCACAACTTTTCGTTTTCAACTCCATCAGAGAAAATAACGAAGTGAGTGTGGCAGAACGATGGAGCTTTAAGCGCAAACCAGGAGTCACGTTAATTTCTCGCAGTGCCAGGCAAGACACGAACAAGTGAGAAAGAATTTCATCTTGTTTTGTACAAGACGTTTACATCAGGTCTTCCAACAGCTTTGTTTTCGTTCAGAATGAGCCATAAATATATTTTTCATGTGACGCCAGGCCAGTTCACAAATGGTTCGAAGTTGCAATAAGTACTACAGCACAGCTGGCAAAAAGGAATTGCGTGTGTTTGCTGTACCAACCGGTAAAGACTCACTCTGACTCTGCTTTAAAAGTAAAGTCTTGTTTCAGTAAGGTCCCTAATTTTTCTCAGCCAAAGCAAGGTGAGCATTATGAGTAAAACTTCACAGCAGGACTTTTATTAAAAATCCTATTTCTTGTTCGCTAGTTAGAGTCACGATGAAATTTCGATATCAGTAGTAAAAGCATAGTTTACAAGTTGAACTTAATTATTGACATAAACTTACATAAAAGCTCTTCGTGGTACGAACACGTTTTGTACACGAAGCCTTTGATGTAATATTCACTTTTTACACATTCGTAACCAGCAGAAACGTAATTACAAAACTCCTGCTAGTACAATTTTTTGTAATGAGTCAGTTGGCGCAATATGAATGTTTCTGCTGACGAGATACGCTATGCAAAGTACTCACTTACGGTATTCATAGATAAGCATCATATGCAGGTGTTTCAGACACCACATTACAACCCGCGAGAGCATTACACAGAATTTAAAGCTGGATACAGGATTGCAATTGATGCCGACTTTTGCGGACCCTCCTAAACTATTAGCATTATTGATACTAGTGTTAAAAACAAAACGTCTTTTGGAAAATCGCACAAATTCAAAGGGAGCTTTCACGAATGGAGCTTTGGGAGCAGCTTGTCATACAGAAATCTTCCGCCCTACTTGTTTTTCTGACTAGAAGTGGACGGGGTCTTGTTTTTTTATCGCTGCCTCCGCTCCAACACCAAAAATATTTGCTCCAACGATTTTAAAGTTTTCTTAATCCGACTGCGCATGGATTCTGAAGTTTTAATTACTGGGGAAATTAACTTTTTGATCTAAAAACTCAAAATATTTACTGTATAATTTACAAATCTTGACTTTATTTTGACCTGTTAAATTTCTGCTTTTGCAACTGAAACACAAAATACAAAGCATATATTAGAAATCAAACCGATTGGTTAAATATATTTTTTCAGTTGAAATGAGACAAAATCAAAAGTGTGAAAGACAAAATGCAACTAGAGGTAACAAACCTTAAACGAAAATCAATCCAAAAGCATAAGGCAAATATCCAGTGTCAATAAATTTACTGAAGTCACTGAGAATGTCCTGCATTGTTATATTTCAACATTAAGTACTACTTCACATTATTGCCTTTAAAGTTTGTATATGTATAATAGATTGTGCATTTACCATAAGACAAGCACGGTAGGACCTCGTTTCTTGCCTTACCACACCTCGTCTACTTAATATTCGATCGTCCAATAGTGGGAAGACAATATTATTACGTCAGAAGTCGCAACAAATCCATTAGTATTTCAGAATTGCAAACAAACTTGCGAAAGCATATCAGTATCTGTTGTTGTAAAATATCGATAAAGAGAAAAAATCAAACTGAAAGACAATTTTGACCTAAAGATGAATTTTGACTTCTTTGACCTAATAACTTTTGAACAACTCATGATATCAGCGTGAAATTTGGTTTGTGAGTATTTCATAAACTTTAGAAAGGGCAGACAATTTTTGACTTATATTGACTTTTGGTTCCCCTACTAATTACAATAGAAACAAACGCGCATGTTGAATGAAAAATAAAACTCTTTCTCCACTCCATCTCCGCAAGGAAATAAGTCATTAAGATTTGGCTTCCACTTGAAACCTGCGGATTGCGCTCTGGAGGCTCGCAACTCTGCTTTTTGGTCAGCGTTTTGCCTGACAGGTCGCAGTGGGCCATCAACAATGAGGCGATTTGTGTTAATTTGTGTTGCAGTGATAGTGTAAGGTTTAGATGGTGCGATTTGTAGAAGTGACTCCCCACAGAAGGGTAGAAATTCTTCTTTGACTGTAATCCAAAGCAGAATGCTTTGTTTACCAATATTCCTGCATATCTTAATTTCGTTTATGACACTTCTATTGGAAGCAAATGCTCCTGTCGCAGTCCATCTCAGTGAAATATTTTCCAATTCAAAAACACAGCCGGCTCATCTTTCTTTACAATCTGGCAAACAGACCGTGGTGGCTATTTCAGAGGGAAGACTTTTTAAACGGGATATCCGGACTTCATCACAGGCTCTAGACCTAAAGAAATTCATCCAAGTAAGTTATTCTGCTACCTTCGTGCTAACGCGTGATGCAAAATTGACGAATTTCTGACATCATGCATAAAAACTGGATTCTCGCTATTTTACATCAGGTTTTCATGGAAATAAAAGAATATCAATAGTAGAGAAGACGACCCTTAAAATAAACAATTCTGAAACGCATTTACAGCCGCATACAGCTTGCATTTTTTATTTGCTTTTTTCATAAAATGGCTTTGTTTCTTTTTTTTCAAGTTTTTCTTACATGCCTAAACCTTCCGGCTTTCCGCGTCTTTGAGTATACACTCGTATTTCAACAGGAATTGTACAGTTTTCCCGCAGGACTGGAAAAAGTGCATAATAAACCAGTTCTGTCGGTTTATGCTGTTTCAGTTCAATGAACATCTGTTGGTAGAAATAGCTAATACCAGCAAATAACGAGAACCTTTTACTATATTCAAATTTACTATTTCTCGGAGGCAGTGGCGTGCAGAGGGGAGCTAAGGAGGCGAAGGCCTCGGGCATCCAAAGAGTGAAATAATCGAAATTTAAATGCTGTAACTATAAATTAAAAAGCTCTAACTAGATTTTTTCTCTCATTGTAAGGCTACTAACACATGCTGCATGGATTTAACTTTTCAAAACTTGTTTTTTGTTAGAACTAGTTTTTACGTATTCAACTGCCAGTTATTCTCGCATTCTTCAATACCAGGGACCTGTACCCTAGGTGTGCGGCGCACACCCAAACAAATTGATAGTGACGTGACTTTTTCCAGATCGTACGATCAAGTGAAAATCACAAAAAAGGACTGAAAGATATAATTACGGACGTTTGATTTTCTGTGCCAAATTTTCAAACTGTCCTCATTTCAACTTGCTTGGTTTAGCTAACTTTTTGATGCATCACTAGTTTCCCGTTTCGTTTTTTGATGTGGCAACCCTGGGTGTGCGTTGATGCAGCTGCACACCTGTGCTTGCAACATGTGCATATTTCGAGCTTCGTCATTATTATTGGCAGTTCAGGCGGATTGATCAAAACGGCTCACACAAACCCGTATGTGTTTTGTCCCAACAGTAGTTGTACATATAACGGCCACATAATAAGAAACGAAAGTTTTCTTGCGTAGGAAACTTTATGCGCATGTTCAATTCTTGTGTAGTTTAGCAAGTTTCAACCCGTCAACCCTGGGTGTCTGCCATCCCAACCTCATACCTTCTCTGCTCGGCTGCTATTCGACGAGACATCCGCGCAGCCTGATGTTTTGCGGTCGTGAACTGTCCGCCCTGTCATAGCGTTGAGTGTGTTTTACTCTGCTGTTTTAATGCGCAAACTGTCATTTTTGCAGTTATGAACTGTATGGGGCGCCGTTCGTAAAAAAATTATATCGGACAGATTTAGAACTCTGCGCAGAGATAGCTAAATGCGCGCAGAGATAGCTAAATATGCACAGAGATAACAGTTTTTGTGCTAAATCCGTCCGATATAATATTTTTACGAACGGCGCACCATAGACCTGCTCTGTCTTAGCGATGAGTCCTGTGTTTTGCTCCGGTTTCCTAACGTGGAGCGGTGATAGTTTATGTTCAATACAGTGACATATTGTACAACGAGTAAGGAGAGTGCGTGTAGAATAATATGCATCTTGTGTCAGCAAACTTCACTAAAACATTGTTTTGCAAACGTGATTAAGACGTCATAATGTGACGTCATAAACAGCATATATCCAGTAACAATGACCATCAAACACCACGAGGCAATACTACAATTTAGTAGGAGGGCAGCGCCGAATTTAGATTGAGCTGGGGCCTAGGCGTAGTGGGAGGCCCCATGTACGGATACATAATCTTTAGGTAGGGGATAATCAATGAAGTCACTAGTATTTCCACGGATCTTTAACATCTATGACGTGATCATGTGACGTCATATTTGTTAACTCAAGTGTAACAAAACTTTATGATGCAACATGATCTTTGACAATGCTCAGCGATTTGTAAAACTATTGCAAAACCGGCCACCAGAAGCATCGCATCTACTTTTTTGAAATTTTGCTTTAAATAAGTTTTGAAACTTTTTTGGAAACAGTTTCTGGGCGATCCAACGTTTTAATCATCTCTAAACGCCAGTCCTCGCTCAGCAATAAGTTTTACGACAGAAACCAAACGTTGCAGGCAGAAGAGATTTCCAATGTTGTTCGCATTAATTAACCTGACTGGCTAGGTCTGCATCATGCGACTAAACGTAATTGTGGCTCTATATGCTGCACTGATTGCTCGTGGCTCCTCAGATCCTCGAAAGCGCGCTTCCAGTCGAAGATTCCTTTACTAATCAGGAAATGCGCACATTTAGTCGTATCCGCGCACACCAGTTTACAAGTGAAACAATAAACACAAGTTTGTGAAATAGAAAACAAAGCCAGCTTTTATCAACTACTTCGCCGCTGTGGTTCTGGCGACGAACAAACTTGTGATGCATTTCCGTGACAAGCTTCTGTCTTTTCTGTGTTGTGGAACATCACGTTTTAATAATGACTTTTTATCACAATGTCAAAGAGAACCTGTTTCATTTTCCAGCCAATATTCCCGTATTTTTTCCGGTTGATTGACAGGCTAGAGACCGATATCGTTGCGTCCGGTGATAGCGTCAGCCATCTCATCTATTGTGTTTTTCGATTATATATCTTGACATTCTTCTGCTTCTGCACCGCTGGTTAAACTAGATCTGTTCTCATTGTTACGTACATCTAAGTCTGTACCAACATGTTCTTCGGTTTTTTGTCTTCTTTCAGGTTCCGCAGAAATGTCTCCGCTGGACTTTATTGACACTGTAAAATATTAACTTGAATGTTTCTTGACGTAGCTGCAACTTCTTCCTCTCTCATTTTTGCCTCTTTTGCTTTTTTACGTTGTTTAAAACCACCTGGATAAGTTCTACAATTGTAAAGGTTATAAAAGAGGACGTATGGTAGCCTTACTTAGCAATGCTACTCATATGCGACCTGTGCAAATCTGAGTGAGGCGGACACAAAATCTACCAGAAACGAGTAGAGACACAAGCTAATACGTTCTACGTGGCTTGACCTTTCTTTCACTAGATTCGGATAGCGTATTTATTCGATTTTTAGCCGCACTTGATTATAAGCCACACGAAATGGTGTTAAAAAGTAATGTAAGCCGCACGTGAACATAGGCTACCTAAGAGTCCGAGATAGTTTTATGCAATAGCACTTTTCGCGTTTAATTGGCAACTCTGGTAATGATGCTTCACAGCTACAACTGCTTCTGTTCATCACACTCCCTCCTGTGACGAGTGTGCACGTGATGTTGAAGAGAAAAAAGAGAATGCAAAGTAGTTTGGTCACCAAAACATTGCAAAAGGATAGATTGAGAGTCATCTAGACCAGTGTGGTCCAACTACAGGCGCGCAGACCGCGTGTGGCACGCCACAGCGTATTCAGCGGCCCTCGGAAGCATTCAGGAAAAATCTTCAAATCTGAAATTCGTTGAAAAGCATGTGAGGTTACATTTGTATCAATGAATTTCTTGCGCTGGATAAATTACATTTGCACAAGCACAATGAATAATACCTTTTCTGTATACCATTTTGTTATATTTATTTATTTTATGATCAAATTAGAAGGTACGGCCCACCGCTATCTCTCCGCTGGGGCACCTTTCTGGATAACCAAGGTGTTTTTTCTGTGCCCCGGCGTTCGTTTTCTTAAAGAGTACATCTAGAGCAATGAAGTTAGTACCGCCAAATACATCTGTCGATCTATCCCCTAAATGCAGCCTACTGAAAGTGGCCCTCGGGCCAAATTAATTGCCCATCCCTGCAATAGGTAATTTTAGTCAAAACAAGTATAACATCGTTTTAAAAATGTACAATACTGACGGTGTTAGAGACCGCAGAGAACTTCTGTAACTTGGTCAGCAAAGATAGATTTCCCAAACTGAAAGATTTCGCACCAAATATGCACTCGATGGAAATCAATACGTGTGTGAGAGTATATTTTCTTACGATGAAGCAAGTCAAATCTAAAAACATTAATCCAATGGCAGACGAAACACTGGATGTTAGTTTCAGATTTGTACAACTAACACTGGATTTGACAAAGGAACGATAGTGTCAGAGAAGACTCGACCACTGGCATCCCACTTATAGAGATTTGTAATAAACTGCTATTTGCTATTGTGTAATAATTTCAATGACACTCTCACTTATCTTCCCTCTTTTAGTTTAAATCTTGCGAATCTGTTGCTTTCTACATCATTTTGTTGGACGTGGCACGCGAATTGTCACGTTTTTGTAAAATGGTCCGTAGGTCAAAAGTTGGACCACATTGATCTAGACCTTTCGATACACACACACACATGGCCTTTGCCTTCGCAACGCGACGATTTGAACGATGAAGACACGAGAAAATCTGCGGAAAGTTTTTTTCACAACCAGCCCGTAACCAGCTTGGGACACCAGGGGGGCGAAGAGTTTTCTGAGAGTGGCCCAAATTTGTGTAACTATGTCCAATACTTTCAAACTATGTCCACCATATTTTTTCCAGGGGGTGCAAAAAATTTCTAGGGAGGATTTCCCCCCCTAGGTTACGGGCCTGTTTACAACGCAATTGTGTGTACAGTAGTGTAACAACACAACAATTGCAAACATTTCTATAAGGTAAAGAATAAAAATGGGAGCGGCCGTTTGGGTTACAAGTCGCATGAAATGATGAAAAAACAATTTTATAAACCGCGGCTTGCTATCGAATAAATACGGTACCTGACCGACTTTCAGGAACGCAATAAGTGTAATAGTTGTTTCGTCATTATATCAAATAATATTCAAGTGAAATACTGTCATCTGGCCAACCGATAACTAACAGCGACTACAAAAAAATTTATTCGCTAAAAATGACTAAGTGGCACGCACATGTCGTCCATATGACTAAACACCAGAGGCGTACAAGAGCCGGAGTGTCGGAGTGGACTCCGGCCGGAGTCTTAACGATTTTCAAAAATAGGAGTGGAGCCGGAGTTGGTTTTTCTAAGGAATGGCCGGAGCCGGAGTGGAGCCGGAGTCAGTTTTTTAATAAGAGGTTAGTTTGTTTATTATTGATCATTGTTATTGCAGATTGTTTTTTACAAAAATGTTATAAAATTACCTTCAAATTTGCAAAACTACTTCACAGGAAGTCTTAAAATTTTAATACAACTTGGATGTAAGTCAGGTTAGGTTAGTGAGTTTCATTTGTGTGAAGATTTGGACAATTTTTGTTGATGGTGATACGTTAACAATCCGTTGGCCAATGAAATTTAGCTCACATAAAATGTTTAGGTAGTGTCTCAACAACCAGCATATCCAGTTTTCTGTTTCGAAGGACAAAAAGTACAGTATCCCGCATCCAGTTTTCTGGCAGATGTAAAACTGAGTTGGAGAAATATCACTACTCTCAACATGGTCGAGTGGGAATTAAATGACCAGACAATCGTCAATCGTCAGTTCCTTTGTTGTATTTGGTTTTTCTTTTGATGCACTTGCACAAGATTGTAAGTCAAAATTTTGGACCCCTTGTGACGTATATTTCGCAGACAAGCCCTTTTGGAATAGGGTTAGGTTTAGCATTTAGGATTAGGGTTTTGTGTTAGTGTTTAAGGTTAGGGTTTAGGGTTAGGGTTCAGTGTTAGTGTCAAAGGTTAGGGTTTATCAGCGTTTAGTGTTGATGGTTAGGGCTTGCGGTTAAGGTAAATGGTTAGGATTAAGGGTAGGTTATAGGGTAAAAATTTTATGGCCACCTTAATGCTTCATCTGAGAAGCAACTGACATGTATTGCACTGATCAGCAGATTCGTTTGATACGGTTTTTTAGTCTTTTTAATGCGAAAAGCGGATACAGTCGTTTAGACACTGCCAACAGTTCAGATAAATCACTTTGGAGTTCAAGCAGGAGTCAGAGTCCAAAACTTTAAAATGTTTCGGAGTCGGAGTATGTTCAGCCGAAGCAGGAGCAGAGTCGCAGTCAAAATTTTCAGACTCCGTACACCTCTGCTAAACACATGAACATGGTGGGGGACCCACTTTGTTGGGAGGCCCTGGGTCCGGGCCCCTTAGGACCCCCATAAATCCGGCGCTGTAGGGGCCTTACAATCAAGCAGTCGCCCCGGGCATCACCAGACGTCTGCACGCCACAAATGAACAAGTGTTCTCAACGATTTTAGCAATACACGCTTGGTCAAAACTTTGATCACGAGGTCATGGAAGCACCAGAAAAGCTGACACAGCTTGTAGCAAACCTCGGGCAGTTGTTGATTAGGTGCAATGCTGCTGCAACCCGAAGAAACTCGGCAAAGCGGCAATAACGCGAAAAATGTAGAAAAAACATAGCTCAGTCTGAAAACACCTACGTAAAATGAAAAGTTGCAGTAATAAAAACATTCGAAACAGATTACACACGTGCAAAAAATTATATGATTCAACAACAACTGTAAAAAAGAAAACTGTGCACGTGGTCTCTACATGAAATCTTAAAAGAAGAATACTGCCTCAGCGCGAAGCAATCATTCATCACATGGAGAAATAAGTCTGCTTCTACATATTTTGTTTTTTTAAATGAACAGTTCCTGTAGTGTAGGAAAGAGTTTTCTTTAGTAGGTTGTTAATAAAAACATGTTCTATTGAAAGACTATAAAAAGAAATATTTATGTACTTACGCGATTGCCTTCCGCACAAACGTTATAATTTTGTGTGCTTGTCGTGAACGCATCAAAACCTTGCCTGTTGCCGAACTTTACAAAGGAAAGAACAAAGATCCACTCATCATGTATGGTTTTATAAGACAAAATGAGCTCTCGCTTATTCTGTTTTCTGTAGGTTGTGGATGCGGGGACAAATCCAGATACTTTTCGCGTGATGGTTGTTGGAATTCCAGCGATGACAAACTCAACTTTTTTCAACCTAACAATTGTTGAGATGACATCAGGGTTGGAGCAAGTCCAAGTCATTGTTCCAAGCACCCCAGAGCAACTGCAAATTACAAACAGTTTCACAAAATACTCTTTAGGAGACTACGCAGGTAACGACTATGGAGCTCGCAAACAGTTTTTCTTGAACAGCTTTTTCACCACCTGATTGGATAGTTTTCCCATCTATTAGGTTTTGGGACTGTATCGAAGTGGATCACTTAGTTAATTGAAATAGTATAGTTGCATAGGCATTTTATTTCTGAAAAAATAACTGATATTATCTGACGAAGGATTATCTTAAATTCAGATAAGAGATGATACTATTAATTTCGGAATAAACAGCTGTTTCGACATGCTGTGTAAACAAGAAAAAACGTAACCAGTACCACTAGGATAGCGAATGATGCTGTTCTTATCCAAACGCCATGCAGAGACAAAACAGTTGGGAAGCACTGGTCTGCACAGGATAGCGGTTCCCAAACATGTTTGAGCATGACTCAAATCTGGGTTCGGTGAACATCTCGCGACGCAAGCCTCACAGAGCATGTTATAACATGAAAAAATAAATCATTGTATGGATGATTTTTGGCAGTACGTTGCTAAGTTTATTTTCGTTTTTTCGTCTCTTTGCGAGCCATTTTTGACCCTTTGCGACCTTTTTCTGGTTCGCGACCCATACTGTACGTTGGGAACCGCTAGTATAGAACGTTGGTTGCGCAGGGTCAAAAAGTCAGTAGTCGAAAATTGCTGTACGTCAATATAGTTAATCATTTTATTTGTCCAAAACCTTCCCCATGGATAGGAGTATTCTTGATAATTCTACTTCAGTGATTCTCAACGTGGTCCCGGTGAACCACCGGTGGTCCACCTGGAATTTCTAGTGATCCACAGAGTCAGTGTTCCAGAAATTTTCGATAAAAGGTTACTGAAAATTGCCTTTACTGTACAAAAAGTTATGTTAGACCACCTGTGTAATACAGTTTCGACTAGTTGTTCATGAGGTGTCCGCAGAGCAAAGTGGTCCATCAGATATTTTTTTTAAAAAGATGGTCCATGGGGCAAAAAAGGTTGAGAACCACTGTTCTACTTGTTGTGAGTAAGTTACTATGACATTATGTATTGAATTGCAAAGCAAGTCTCTTGCTAACGTTACGGGCGTTACAATCACCAGTTCGAAAAGAATCAAACAGCTCCACTCCACATACACCTAAAAGGTGATAGAAAGCCTGGCTGAATGTATTCAACTCACCATAATTGATCTGAGTCAAACATCAAAAGCCCGCTTAAGGATAACTCCTGGTTTTTGAAATATTTCAAATGCGTTTGATAAAATGCAGAACATATCAAGAAAAATTTTAGTTGCTTGAAGTGTCAGTTATAACAAGAGAAACTTCCATTTATGGTTGAAATGCATCTTATATTTCAAATCCCAAACTGGTCAAAGATCAGTTACTTTCTGCAAGGATTGCTCTGTTTTATTGCGGTTAAAAAGAATCTGGTTGTTATCAAAAAAGCAGTATTTGCGGGAATGTTTAAATTGACTACTTTTGGCTTGCTCAGCTAAAAGTGGAAATTTTACCTTCACTTACGAAGCAACATTGAGCAGAAATGGATTAGATGTTGCAGACAATCTGGAGATCGTGACCATTGTAGAATATTTTACTTCGAAGCAAGTAAGCGTGTTTTCTTGGAGCATCGTTTGCGGTGAGGTATGTTATTGGACTGGTTCTCTTCGTAGACATTGCAGAAACTTAATTTGTTAGCCTATTGTGTCCGGTTGACTAAGAGTTTTCAAACTGGTATTGGATTCGAAATACTAAAAATTTGGTGGTACTTAAAATCTCACCGTTTTACTTCAGGCACCGTATGGTGCTTGCAGTGTCCATATTTCGCCAACTGATGTTGCATCCTCAGCTCTTTTTCAAATAGAATGTGAACAGTTTACAATGCTATATTTAGATGTTAGTAAAAACGAACATGCATGTGTAAACTAATGTGAATAACTTCTGAGCATATACGATCTACAGATGACTACGAAACTTTCAGTGAACGCGAGTCTTTGCGTATCCAAGAACGACAATGTTCTAAAGCAGTCTTGCGTGTGGTAAGTTCGTATTGGACTTGTCGGATCCTTTTATGGTTTGCTCGTCACGAAAAGGGAAACATTGTTTCAATTTATATTCTGATTTTCATTGAAGTAGCTGACTGAAAGGATTTTATTTGGAAGAGAAAGTTAAATATTTTACGATTTTGCGTCTGCAGTGCATACTGTTTCCTCATGCTTCGCTTTTCTGCAGGTGCTCCGTACTCATCATTATCGGATGTTTCGTCCTGGGCTTCCTTCTAGCATTCTGTTGTTTTGCTGTTGCCATGTGTGTTTCCACGACTTCAGCTGTCGTCACACCATCCCAGCAGGTTTGATTTAGCTGGGATTTTATCGAGGGTCCAAGTATTTTAGCTGGTTGGTAAACGAAGTTGACGTTGTTCTCGAAAATCTCTATGCACCTGGTTTATGTGTCTGCTGGCGTACCTTGCAAGTTGTTTTTTACTACATTTGAATTTGTTCGAGAATTTTAATATCATGTGTTTCATCGACATCAGTTGGTTGGGTTGAGGTTCATCTATGAAGCTCGGGCATGCTTGTGGTTCACTTCCAGCTGAAAAACAACTTGCATGCTCGTACTTACTATAGAAAAGAAGAAAAGTAAAATCAACATACTGTATTTGCCAGCAAAGTTATTGCGGTATTTTGTGTGTGAAGAATAAAGGATCGAAGGCGCAAACGAAGAAGGAAGTGAAAAGTGACACGAAAACCTCACAACTGAACATGATGGAAGTTTTGCTTAAAGACGACGTACACGAGGTGATGAATTGAAATTGTGGTACGTAACCTTAATTGTTGTGGTTTCACATTTTTCGCGTTGCTTTTTGTTTCGTAAACCATTTAGCAGCAAATGTATGTAGCAACCACAAAAATGTATAGGCAGAAATTTTTTGAAGACACCGAGTTGATGTCTGCCACGATTAGAGTACCACAAAATGTGCATATATTTACAGATGTACCAAGACATTAAACGCATGGAATTGGACCGAATGGAGAGCGTTTACGACAAAATTGAAAACGAGCGATTTGAAATCGTCCAAGCCATTGCCAAGTTTTGCAAAAAAGAAGTATATTTTGTTACTTATCAGTGCATGGTCCTCGCTTAACATTATTTGCAAGCCACAACAAGTAGAAGCAAGCCCGAAACAAGGGGGGCTTCGACCCCTGCAAAATTTCCCTCCCATTGGAAAAATGTGTTGGATATATTTGAAAACTATTGGACATAGTTTAAAAAAATTGGGCCCCTCTCAGAAAACTTTTCGCCACCCCTGGTGTCCCAAGCTGGTTACGGGCCTGAGCACAAGTATAACAAGTTACACAAAGCTTTTGGTGAAATGTGTGTAAAGGCGTAAGGGACGAAAAGCACCTTACCTCATCTTCATCAGCATTGGTTTGTCAGCTGGGGTAGGGGCTAGTCAAGTGCCAAATTGGCAATAGTGTACTGTAGGGGGTAACACGTATTGGGTGATTGGGATATGTTTGCGAACAAACAAGTCGCGGGCCTATATCATGACGATTAATTTAGGTCCTTTTTATAAACCAAGAGATCTACTACGTTGCTTGAAGAGTTCGTCTGTTCAATATTTTTGCACTGCATGTATAAATTTTTAAATCCTTACGGTATGTGGAAATGCTGTGCAATGTGTATACCAAACCTAATTTTTGCCTTATCGTGAAATGGTGTGCATTAATCACTGTAGTTGTTTTTTTGCAAAGTTGTCCGCAGTTTTTCTGCTGATGCAACAAGCCTAATAAAATGTTCTAGACAAACAAATCAGTGCTAATTTAAAAGTCTTTGGAGGCTCACCGACTGATGCATTTTGTGTGCTTTGACTGATATTCGCAACATGGAGCGGTCGTTGAGATCTCTGAAATGACATAAACTTTTGTGCGTAAGACGTCTACTCAGTCATTACAACACATTGCGAAATAACACGCAAATTTACATAATATTTTTTTTTTATATAAAGGTTTCTTCGTGTACTGAAGAGTTGGCATCAGAAGCAGTAAAGGAATGCAAGGAACGACCCAATCATTCCAGTTTTGATAGCAAAACCGACAATGCTTTCTTCGATACAAAGTTGTTGCGAATAAAGCACGAGAAAGAATTACAAGATGTTATGCAAAGGACAAAGCACTATACACCAAAGGTGTGATTTATTAACAAAAACTGTGTTCGATGTAGTTGTGCGCTTTATCCGTTTGTGTTTTCAATTAAATAAATTTCATGAGCTTTTCCGCAACATTTGGTACATATTCTGACAGCCAGAATCTGGCTGTCATTTCTACTTGGCTAAGTTTAATTTTGCCAGTTTCAGGAGTGTTCTTCTGCGTACATCAGTATTGATGATTGCTTTCAAACTACCAATTCATAGAAAAACTGACCAGTGGTGGATTTTGCAATGTAAGAAATTTGGTTGAACAACCCACAGTTTTTCATTAAAAAACTATAGATATAAATATGAACAATTTACACAGCATAAGACACAAGCGTAACGTGAAGCACCGCCATACCAAAAACATCTTCTGTCTCAAGGAGATAAACAGATATTAGAGTTTATTTGCTGAGCTGCTGAAAAGCTTCAATCCCAGAAAACCACTGTCTTTCTTTATCATGTATGAAATTTTTGCAACCCATAAATGTGTGCTTATGCTTCATACTTTTTACCAGCAATAAGCTTGGAGGAGTTTGCATTCGCACAAAAAAGGTTCATAAATTTAATACCGAAAACGCCATATCTTCATTATCATCAGATTTTTTAAGTTCCCGCTCCTTTTCAAAAAGATGAGCTCATTGTTTTATTGTATTTAAGCATATTCCGCATACGAATTTTCGTGTGTCTGACCAAGAACTACTGAACTTTAAGATTTTGTCGTCGATTTAGGTTTTTAATCAATGCTGGTTGTCAATGATCTACCCTTATGCTTTTGCGTCTCAGGTTTAAGAAAAGCAATACTTTTTATCAACTTTTAAGCGTGTTCAGAGATTTTGTATAAATTTTCTTTCATTGGATTTGCCATATTTTTGATTAGAAAGTTGATATGTGCGTTGTCACTGTCATTTAGTTCCAGGGCAACATGGCTGCACTGGTTGAGAAACGTCATGCCTGCAACACAACGGATGCCGAGCTTTATGAAAACATAGCCAGTCTTCTTCAAAACTACAAAGTTAATCCAAGAGCTGCAAATTATCTCCTGGCTTCATCAGAAGTCCCTGCAAATGATGTTTTTGATGTTCCGAATGACGACATGGCAACTGCTCACTTGCAAAATGCATTATTTCAACAGCTAAAAGATATATTTTATGAAAATGCATTAGCCATACAAGAAAATACAATGAACAGAAAAGAAATGGTTGCAATTTGGTCAATTAAAAAAGAAAATGAGAAAAAAGTTTGGAACAAAATGGCAACGCAGCAACTGGAACTAACGAAAATGGCGAGCAGGTACAGGGTGTGTGCAATTAAAATCGTTGCAAACATCTGCTAAAAAATTGATAGAGCAACTTAGCTTGTAAAATGTTCTGAAGCTCTTCACGTCGTGAGTAAATTCTTTCATCTTCGCAATGCTCCGTGACATTTCCAAGAAGCGCTGATTTGTGTATGTGATGATGAACGATTAGAATAAGGTTCCTGACTTTATGCGCAAACTTGTTTAGGGAACAGCTGATATCCGTTACTGAAAAGGAAGTTCTGTGCCAGAATACCATCGCTTTTATGAAGTCTGCCAAAGCAAACTACTTGACGGAGGTGAAGAAAGGCGGTACTCAGCTGCTGAGTCAGTATGAAACTCTCAGCAATCGATCCCAAGTAAATGAGTTTCTCACCGCAAAAAGCTACTTGGAAAACTCTGGCAGCATATGGGAATGGTTGGATACTACAGTAAAGAAATTTCGTGATTTTCTGAGGACAGAAAATGACCTAGAGGTATGCCATACTTGGAAAATTCCATAAAGAATCAACAATAACTTTGTTTGTCAGACTATCGAGAGTGGAGAATGGGTTTCTAGCAAGAACCTGTTTTGTACTTAACCGCTAAAATTGTGATGTTCTAAGCTTTAGACTAAGAGTCTTTCAAAGTGTTTAAACCGGTGCGTCGTACGTGTTATATGGCAAGATGTGGCGGTTTAAAGTTATAAAAAATTTACTGCTGTGTCTTCAAACTATTTAAAGGTAAAAAAAATATACTGTCATGGTTACAAACCGATTATTAAAATGTTAATTTAGATTTTGAAGGATTTTGCCATTGGCGAATCATAACTTAAGCTTATTATAGCCAAATGAAAGACATTATTTTGTGTGACGGCTGCACCAATACCCCTCAGTTAAAAAGGAAAATGATAAACCCCCCGCAACCAGGTGGTCCCGCATCCCACAAGCACGTCGTTGTGAAGAAAACTTGTGAATAACGTTTCGAAGTTTTAGTTCATGTGGAAAATTGCCTAATTTTGACCTTTGTTATTCTTTGAGATATTTACGAGAAAAAATATGGATCTCGTTCTGATTTTTGAGGGGACGCGCCATGTCGAAACCACTGTGTTGCGCGCGAACGAACATAAGGCATCAACGCGTGAAGATTGCTTCAATAAAATAATTAGACTTGCATTCATCGAATCCCTTTTCCCCAGAGTAAAAAGGGATCAAACAAGAACTGTTGTTCGTTTTCAGTAGATAGAAGGGATGAGATACACCGTAAAATAAAGCAAATAGTTATTTATCTGGACATTACTGTGATATCGCGACGTCGGTCGTTTTGTGTTAAAAAGTTTTTGACTCGAGTTTCGTTCAGAGAAGCGAACATCGTTTTTTTTGCACAAGTGTTCCGCGACCGCATAACATATTCTCGCGGTTGCATTTGAGTTTTGAAATTCGCTGCGCGAGTATCTACGTTCCCTAATGTTTTTTAAGATCAGCAACAACGCGTACTGTGCAAAATGTGGTAAATGTGATTCACTGCTCTTCCCTGCCAACCCGATCTCCTTTCGTCGAGGTTTTAAGAATGGTTAAATACTTCGCTCCATGTATCTTTTGTACAGGTGGTTTCCACTCTGGCTTCTTTTAATAAAGGTAGTTTCAGTTAAACCGACTGTCTACGTATTCTTTTCAGAAACAAATGAATAACACAGCTCAACACGATTTCGGGCAATTTTTTGTTGCTACGAGCATGCAGCTTCGTCGTGACATAGAAGATGCTGGAAAACAACTGAAAGAAGCGCTTACTGAAGCAGGTCAAGCGTATATTCGACAAAGGTTTACCTGGTAACGCGCATAACCCAGTGCAGTCTTCAAAAAGAGCTACAGCAGACATTGGGAATAAGTTTTCGACGTGGATTATCGGGATCGTGACTTATCTGCGACACAACATCTCGGTATCGCGGTGTAACAAAGATAAGAGATTTCTGTGCCATACCAGATTCATTTAATAAACGTTTTGGCAGCAGTTTTTGAAACCTCGCTCAGCATTGTCTTGTTGACGAATGAACACTGCCACTAATGTTTCCTGCCCATGCAGGAAATGCCACGTCTTATGTCTTCCTGTTGTCGCGTATACAAAATGTTGTGACACCGAATTGCCCCTTTGTGTAATTGTCACGTTGCGTAATTGTCACTTTGTTTAATTGTCACCTCAAGAAATCGTCACGTGACGTCACTGAAGAATTTTAGCTTTGCTGCAGTAGAAAGAAATGTCGCCGAATCCCACGGAGCATTTCATCACAACAAAATGTTAAAAGTTTTAAGATACCAGCTCCAGCCGAGTATACTGTAAACGACTTATGAATGCTTGTGGAAATCGGCACAGGAGATTCAGCCCAATCCAAACGAGCGGTAGAAGTATAACGGCAAATATGTGTGAACAGTTGGGAGATCATATTACAGTGAGTAAAAAAACACAAAGACGGATACCAAAGTGGTCAAAACGTTTGGCAACGCTGCATCTCGAAAAATCAGCTTCACTGCAAAATCACCTGACCCTGTAAAATCACTGACTTGTCAGATTCGTACTAACGGCTATCCACTCTTTCGTACTTTCAAGCAACACAATCATCATGTAAAGAACCCGATAGCAACGTGCGACAACCAAAATCAGATCAAAGCAGCAGGTGTGCATTGAAAAACAGTCTGACGTTTAACGCACCATTCGCAAATTGCAGAACTGATTTTGACGAGAATACAATTTGCACGCGGCACTTTGCACGAGAAAAAAAGATATTGTTTGCTCTACATTTTCAATTGCGAATTCTACTCTGGAATTTTGCGTCTGTTTATAAGAACGTTTTTCAAAATTAGAAAGTGATCTAAATCTGACCAACTTTCGCTATCGCATAGGCGTTAAGCATTTGTTTACATTTCTTCATTAGGTGTGAAAAGATCATGGTTAAGCAGAGCAACGGATGAGCAAGATCAAGAGCTCAGAGCATTTTTACAAGACTTACAAACTTCGACCGCTGCACCGATGGAACTAATAGCCAAAAATGATGTTGTTGATAACGATGTGTCTGTTCTTTTGTTGAAAAAAACTGTGGTTTCGCAACCACTAAAGACTGACAAGAAACTGAACGTCTTAATCTTGGAAAACACGCTTTTAGCAACATTTTGCTCGAGGTAGGTACATTGATTGATACATGGGTAACACAACAGTGATCAGTCTTTTTAATTATTTTTCACAAGATGCGGTGTTGTTTCACTTCAGAGCTTTCCAACAATATTTATCAAGTCGCCTGCGTGCGCAACGTCACCTGATTGAAGAAAAACAAGAACGCATTGCAATTGTCCCTGACGGAGAGGTTGAAACCGAAATTGCGAAAGAACTTCAAGACAAAGCAGATATAGCAGCAAAACTTCAATTTCCAGGAAAACGACTTCATTTTGATGATATGAAACAAACGCGATGGTTTTCTTCTGCTTTCAACGACGCAGCTCGGATGGAGTTGACAGACGTCGTCAATCACTGTTTCATGAAACTGAGCGAGGTTATAGTTGTTTCAATAAAACTTAACGATAAAGAAATTAGTGGCGCCATTCTCCGGCGTATAGAAAGTTTGCAGCTGATGAGTTGATTAACATCATAAAAAGTTTTTGAAGGAATCGGGCTTTTGCATTTTGTATAAAAATGAAACCCCTTAATCAGTGGTTCTTAACCGGGATTCGATCTCAGGGGTTCGACGAAGTTCATCTGCTTTCAGTAAACCCATTTTTTTCTGTTATATTGGGTTAACATGGGGTTCGACGAAAACTTGGAAAACTACGTAAGAGTTCGGCCTGTTTGTAAAGGTTAAGAACCACTGCCCTAAATAATTGGCCATCAGGTGTAGTTTTTGTATTGCAGGAAAGTAAATTAGAACGAGATCGACAAGTGGTAGAAACTTTAATGATGACGGCACTGAAGTGCATGACGTCAACAAGAGAAATGACACCAGATGGTTGTAAAGTTGTATTACAAGAGTACAAGACTCGGGTAATCATGTGTGTAATAAGGTACAAAATAAGTGAACACCGGTGCTCCATTTTCAGATTTTCGACCTACACGCATTAAATATTCAGCAACCTATCTAGTCACAGTAAAGCTAAGCTGATGTCCTACGTACGGTTCAAGAGAATTCTTTTTCTTTTGTTTGTTTTTTCGCTTAAGTTTAACTCCAACACCAATTCAGGTACAAATATATGACAACTCTGATCTTTCATAGTTCGGTGCTGACCGCGAGATTCAACGTTAAGCCGAGTTGTACTGTTGCTTTCCCATCAATTTTAAATTATCAGTAGAATGTATTCACCAGCTAGTAGGGAAACTGTCAATGTGTTTAATATGATTTTCTAACAGACAGAAGCCACCCAACAGAGATTTTCAGCGGAGTTGAAGCGTCAGGAAGAAATCTTGAAAAGGAAAGCAGAGCGGTCTGTTAAACTTAAAAACAACTTGATGGTTAGTACTGTGAGGCTATGTAGAAAAAATCTTTGGCCAATTACACAATGAAACGTTGCTTTTGCATTGCTCTAACTTTATTCTGTTTTGTGCAACGCGTTGTCCAGTGCTGCAGACAGGGAGGCAAAGTGATTGTAACTTGTTACTGTACTATTTTCGAGGGAGCAAAATGATTGTAAATTGTTGTACCTAACAACTAAACATGTTCTTGAACATTTTGATGAGGTGGCAATCGCCCGGTTGCCCTCCTCCCCTTGTTGCGGGCCTGGTTGTATTCACTTGCTCAAATCATTTTCATTAGTGAAAATACAATGCGCCGTACAGTAACATTACCTCATGAGCGTATGTAACCTGTTTATCAAAAATATCAGTACGAAGCTCGGACGGAAATGATGCTAAAAACAACCCCCGATTTGTTGGAAAGACGGAAATTTGTTGGCACCCCAACTGCATTGTACTTCTTGGTTATGTTCATCAAAACCGTCTTTGTACACCCTCCTTAAAAATGCAGAGCATTGAATATACGTGAAACAACACAAAGAATGATTTTTATTTTAGCAAAATTATCTGACGGGTTATTTCGCACTCTCTAAATTCTCGCATTAAAAAAACATGATAGTGATGATGACATTTACCTTTTGTTTACATTTTTTTGATTTATTATCTCATTGCCTCTGTGCGCTTTTCTTTGGTGCAGGTGTGCCACAATCATCTTTGCCCTAAATACTTACACACTTTAAAATGTTAATTTGCTCTATATGCAAATGAATAAGTAATCCACGTCAATTACTTTATACCATTAGCACACTGTTTGCTTCAATAATCGTGTGTTAAGTTGTATAATCATCTTGAATTTCCAGAACTTTCGCAAAACATCTGATGCCATCTTTTAATTTGGAAAGTTTTGAAAAAGTAACCGGAATTTTTTTGCACAGAATTTGTTATATGTAAATTTTTGACGTCCTTTATAAGAAACCAACGACTTTCATATTCAGCACATTTGCATAAAGTGAGGCCCCTACAATATACGTACAAATGTTGTGAATGTCTGGAAAGACTGTCAAAAGATTAGGCCACTCATATCTTGTATCTTTTGATGTTTTCAAATTCTACAGGACAAAATGCAGAACGAAGGTTTTACATCGCAGAAAAGTTTATTGGAGGCAGCAAATACTAGCATCAAAATTTTACGTGATGCGAATATCCGCATGAATGAAGAACGTGAAACTTTGCAAGAACTGTTTTCTACAAGATGTGATGTTATGATAAATCGAAATAAAACCCTAATGGAACAGGTACGTATTCAATCAATGGTTTTCAAAAGCAATGTCTCATAGACTTCTTTGCAACTCATTGACTGCTAAATTTACACGAAAGCATTTACACTTACTACCACCATTAAATTATCCGAATATCATTGCAAATAACATAATACAAATCATGCAATAAGGTGGATTAATTACTTTCTTAGAAAACACTACATATTCTTTAGTTAATTCACATAAACAAACCACTACAAATGTAAGGATGTTGGTTCTTGGAACGTGAAGTTTCCTTCTACAGAATGCAGCGACGTTTAACTCTTGCCAAACAGATTCAGCGTTTTGTGCAGGAGATATTGTTTGTGCGAGAATTGATCACAGCAGCTGGAATAAACGGTCAAGATGTTCAGACGGCTGTACAGCTTTTGATGCCTGAAAAGTCAAGCGAGTACATTTCCAAACTGAGCATCATGCTTTGCAGCAACAGAGATAAAGAAAATATAAGCGAACGAAAATCGCCTCAGTAAGTTTCACCTTATTTTGCAAACTTGTTTGACTTTCACGACACATGATTGTTTTTTCCCTCACAGATTGTTTCTGCCGTTTATCCAAAAGCTAACCAAATCAGAAAAACGCCAAGTCGAGCAAGAAGACTCAGTTTTGAATCAAAGGTGGGTTTGAAAGTGACTGATCTACGTTTAACTGCATCCTGCGCCATAAACTAGGTTTACTTGAAAGTCAGCTACTTTTGTTACCTAACGCAAAGATGTCAATTTTGCCTTTTGTTCATGTCCATATAAATGACTAAGCTATCTACGGTTTATTGTAAAGTTGCCAGGTTTAAAGTTGAAACTTTGTTATCTATCGGGTTTCAGCAAAAAATGTGCACGGGCAATACTTCAAAAATTGTGAAATGATAAATATCTTTACAAGCACTGATTGTGTATACAATACTGACAAAGTTTAGTTTCAGCGATGAAGCACAAAATTTTATACTACGCTAATTTATGTTCAGAACCATAATTTGCTTTTGAACTTGATGAATGAGAAGAACTGCATAAAACAAAAGCTCAACGAATCGATAGTTAGTAATCAAACATTAGTGTTACAGAATGTGGATCCTCTCTAAATCTGAGAATATAACATCATTTTCTGGCGACAGTCACTCTATTCAAATTCACGTTTTACTTCATTGCAATTTTCAATTTCGATTTTTAATCTAAGGTCTCAAAAAGTAGAGCGGGGCACAGTTTAGCTTTGCAGGATGGAATCGAATAAATGGTTTATATACGCCTCTGCGAAGTGTACGCCTCAGGTAAAACAGGGGACGATGTTCCTAAAATTTCACACTCTGTGCCGCTCTGGGTATGAAGCTGAGGTCAGAAAATACGTATTCACACAACCACGTAAACGCAAGGGTGCACTTCGGTCTATATTTTTTGCAGTAGTAAAATAATTTTGTAGGTGATAAAGCCTTTCACGATCATTGTTGAGTCACTTCCTGTTTATTTCGAACAGCTATCCGACTGTACAGGTTTACACCTCATTTGATGCTACTTATGATACGACATTGTACTCTTAACGTCGCGATATAAAGTTTACAAATTATTAAACCCTGCATATTTATCAGGAAATGTAGGTAAAAATTACTTTCCTGGGTCATTCTACCTGTAAAAAACCTTCAGTCAAAAATACTTTTTTTATTTTCGTGTATGTGATGAATGACAAGCCTAATGCTGTTTGCCAATCCTGTGCAAAAAAACACGTTTTCTCATAAGTGGGTGCAGATTTTAGGTGGGGCTCAGGGTCGAATTAATCCTGGTGTTTCCGGACCGCGAAGCGGCGAAGACCCATTAAAATCCGAGACCCTCGAGGGTCTGGAGTCCTCCCTCAGAAAATAAAAAAGCAGAATTGATTTGTGCATTCTGATATTTACCTGGAGGAATTTTCTGAAGAAATGCTAACAAAATTAATCAGAAAAACTATAGAAATTATCGGCTATAATACCCGATTTTGACATTGGAATGAAATTTACTGTCTGGTCCCACTATTTGGCTACTCTCATTGCATGGACAAATTTTATTGATCCGGGCAAACGCCAGGGCTGAGCTATGTTGAGTGTATTCAGCATAAAGCTATTTTCTTGTAAATTGGCGATTGCGACTGCAGTCATCATCGATAACTTTAAAAGTGAAATATTTGCAATGATTGAAATCCATATTCCCCGTAAAGATCGCTATTGAACTGAACAGCATGAGTACTAAGCGGCGATAGAGAAGCTTTGCAAATTTGTCCACCACGAAGTTTAAATCTATTTTTACTTTTCTGTGTATACAGTGTATGGAGTGAAGCTAGTCCACTTAAACCAGCTATGTCCAACCCGCAGCCCTCCCGGCCGTATGTGGCCCAGTCGAAGGTTTTGTGCGGCCCAGTTTAGGTTTTCGCCATGGTATGAATAGCCTACATACCGATAACCTGTCCTTCATCGGCACTAAACTTCCCTATGGAATCACACTTACGGAGTGCTTAAAGATGCCAAGCTGTCGTTGCCATTGCATTTAGGATTCGAAGGGTTTCGGTACATTAGCTTAAACTAAATTTAGTTTACTAAGATCAAAGTAAGTCGTACAATGTGCGGCCCTGGTTAAGATATTGACATAATTTTTGGCTTCGTAAGTAATTTCGGTTGGACATAGTTGACTTAAACGGTCGAATCCAGTTGTGGTGTGGAGAACCGTTTTCAAACGACGCAAGGTCGAGAAACTTCGTTCAGCCTCACATGTTGTCACTGGTAGTGTAACCACAAATTTCAGGGGCGCGGTGATGTTAGGAAATACTTGTTCATCACAGTGGATTAAAAGCTTGTAGCGCAGTGCTGTCAGCTTCGACTGGTCGCAGTTGGTGAAATTGCAAGATCACATGTGAACCTCTGAAAATACTAACAGGGGCGAGGGAGATCTTCTTTGAACAGCGCAACCAGAGACTCCCCAAAAAGTCACTTCAATGCACATTTGCGCGGGGAATCGCCGATCAAAGAAGTAAATTAAAATGTAGGGTGCTTGATCCTCTTAGTCCCTCCTCTGGATCCGCCTATGTTTCCAATTCCATTTATAGCACAGAACAGTTAAGTGTGTCTGTAAAAATTGTGTCAATGCAAAACTGGTGAAGACCTGGAAGCATTCACGACATTCAAACTACCCTGATGATGGAATCAGAGACAATTTTATTCGCTCCCTTAGCTGGAACATTTTTACCTGAAATTTTAACTTTGACACCGACGATTCTGGAAGTTCTTCGACCCTTCTGCAGAAAATTAATCCCGAAGTCTATAAAAATCCAAGGATGAAAGATTCAGATCAAAGTTTTTCAAAATGTCTTCAAACACTCAAAATAATATTCTGAAAACAAAGCAAATTTTATTGCTTAGAGGATGGAATTTTGTTGTATTTAATGATTATAGTTGCAACGATAAGTTCACCGTCTCTTCTCTTTATATTTCATTTGTAATCCCAAGTACCTCAAACACATTGCTTTCACTCTGCAGGTTTCCTGCTGCAAGACCGCGGCGAAGAGATGCCAACACACCCATTGATGCCTATGATTCTAACTGGTGCTTGGGCGTGAGACCTGAACCACTGGGCAGAACAGCGACACCAGAAAATGAGAAACATTGGCACAAAAATTGGACGCAATAGTCGTTACTTATATTTTGAAACCTCAAAGACAAGACTTATTGTTCTTTCAAAGAGACTAGTTTTATTAAAAGGCTGCATAAATTTAGAGCGTTTAAGACAATTCGCACTTTGTGTGGTTGCGTTACAGCTGAGAATGTTATTTGTTCGAAAGCTAAAACCTTGAAGGTTTGTTAAGTTGACCTACTGCAAATGTATACCCTGAATCACAGTTCTGCGTAAGAACTGCATGATGATAGACGTCAGAATACAATAAGTTGGATTCCAGTTTTATGTGAAACTGCTCAATATTGCAAGTATTTCACTGATAAAGATGTTTTCTTAGTGTTGGCTAAAATTCACTACGAAACTACATCTACGTACTCTATCTTTTTGATATTACAAGCTTAATTTGATATCACCGACAAACCAGTGTAATGTAGCAATCTTACCTCTTACGCAGGATGACGGACGATGAATAAACGGTTGGCCTCAAAATAGCAAGATCATGCGGTTGAAAAGAACTCGTTCACAAACACATTTCTTAGCAAATAGCTGATGCCATGCAACAATTATGTGTGGAAAACTTCAAAGAAAGACAGCATTGTCCAATTTACTTTCTGTTGTGTTCCTGTACTCTCTTTGACCCTTCTCATAGATTTAAAGAAAATCGTTGAATTGATGCTTATTGTATTGGGGGGGAATGTGAATATGTTCGACGTAAACTTGTGTTTTTGAAAGCATACATCTTGCCTTTTTTCGTTGTGCACGAAATGGGTTGTGGCAACCCTTTTTCCAGACCTTGCGAGAAGCCAACATATGGTTGTTTGACCGTTGTGCATATATTGCAAACAGAGATAACACACGTAGGAAATCAAGTGGTGCAGTGCATTTTATTAAAACAAGCTAAGAAACAAGTGGGCGAACCGGAATGTGAAATAGGTGACCACGTATCAGGCCTTGCATGACTCCAGACAGAAATTAAGGTAATCCGCTCTAATACTGTGGGAGAATTAATGTCTCCACGACAGACCATCCGTCACTTAAATCCAGTGTAGCGTGGGACGGAATTTCCCTATTTCCCATTATACGATCGTCGGTAAATAGGCTACAATTACATCAAGACTCCGCTTTATAAATCCATTTTCAGTTCCCCAGGCAAAATGCTTTTCACTGTGAGCCACCAATGGCCTATTGTGAACGAACTAGCCACATTATCGGACTGTTTTCGAAAGTTTTGTCACTGCAACTGAAGAAGTTTTGTTATTGCAGCCGGGGTGCTTGTCTGTTCTAGCTTACAGTGCAAACTGAAAAAAACAAAGCAAGAACTTAATGCTATGAAAGCGGAAATGCATGATCATCCCAGATGGACACATCCACCTCAAAAAACTAGTCAAAGATTTTTCTATGTTGAATAAATATAGTAATTCTTTGTATTTTTATTCTCCAGGTGCGTTGCTTTCTTGCTGCTTTGGCTGCTCAAATTATTAAAACCACTGCGTATTGAATCCAAAATCAACTGGTCCCGACGGGGATTTAACAAACGGCGTCCACTTTGCCGTAAAAGCCATATCATGCAAAGGCGTATGGGCAGAGCTGGATTTAGATCAAGGCTGTCCAACCGGCGGTCCCGCTAAGCGATATGAGAATTTAGTAGTATTTCATTGGCTAGCTAGCATGGGTGTCGGGAGGGTTTATTCTATGGGAGGTCAGTAGTGGATTTTTTCCATGGCTTGGCCAAACGTTTTTTTTTCAGGTCGGCCAACAGTGGTGAAATTTCATTTTACCAACTCCGAAATTAAGAGAAAAATATTTTTTACTAAAAAATTACTAGCAAAATATCAAATTTCAAAATACAGGGGCGTCTTGTACACCCTTCTCCCCTTCCGATACCCATGCTAGCTAGCAAAGTCAATAGCTGCGTTTCTGAGTTACGTCGACACAAGTGAACTTACCAATTAGACATGCGATGCTTTGTTGTAACGCCACATTGAGCATTATGATGGAACAAAGCAAAAGCAACCGTTGTGACTGTGTTTTTATTAGTTCTGTTTCTGATAAGTGCAGGATTCTACCTGCCAGGATGGCTCTTTGCAAAACTCTCCAATTCGTTTCTAGATGGCCGCTAACGACGGTCTGGAAAAGTACTTGTGGGTATGTTACTACTCCCTGTATTGCAGTACCATCCATTGTGTTTAATGTGAAAAACTCAACGTAGGAAATTAATCCCCTCGTCGCTGTGTGGTTGTTATTCAAGGATATTACTTAATATCAGTTAAAAATTTAGCATAAAAGTGTTATAAGTCTCGCCTAAGATTACGTTATTGTGATGTCATCAAATATAATTCGCTTTTCAAGTTTATCTTTCTCAGGTGAAATAGAGCACTTGTTTAACTTTGTGCAATAGCTTACGCAGTCAGTGGATGATGGACTCAAATATCAGCAGAAAATGTTCTTACATTGACGAGGGACGCAGTTTCCAAGAGAGTTGGACAAACGATTTTTTCTTGATTGAAAATTATGGCAAACCTCTCTGCATAATCTGCCAGGAAACAGGGTCTGTTATGGAAGAGTACAACTTAGACGCCAATACACGAGCAAACATTCCAACTTTGAAAGCATTAGAGATCACAAACAGGAAGATAAAGTGAAGGGGTCACTGAAATCCGTGCGTTCGAAACAAGTCGCGTTTTCAGAAAAGTTGTTACAGCATGTGAAGGTGTCTTTAGGGCTAGTTACGCTGCTGCTAAAAATTCGAAACCTTTCAGATGGAGATTTTGTAAAAAAAGTGCATAGCAGATGCAGCTGAGAACGTTTGCCCTAAAAGCATCGAAGACTTTAAGAAATCAGTCTTTCAAAAAATACGGTTACCAGAAGGGTGGAACAACTCGTCTGCAATATAGAAGACACTTTTAACGAACCCGAAATCAACTCATACTTTACATTTCTTTCTGATATTTCTTCACATCTGATTATCGTCAATCTGAAAATCCAACAAAGAGGACAGCTAGTTCAGTATTCTTTTCAGTCACACAAAAGCGTTTGAAGCGAAATTAGAACTTTTCAAAAAGCAGCTCAGCGACAAGAATCTTCTCAATTTCTAGTGACAAAGCAACTGAAATGCAGTGAGTACGCACCAAATTTTGTGGTAATGCATTTCACAACTGCATTAGGAACTTGACGAACGATTCAAAGACTTCCTTTCACAAGAGCAGGAGATGACCTTCGTTGGGCAACCGTTTTCAGTTGAAGCTAAAGATGTCTAAATAGAGCTTCAAATGGAGCTGATTCAGGGACGCCGGAACAGCGGCAGGGGGGCAGTAAAAGAGTTGAGGGCAATGGAAACTTATAAAAAACAAAAAAGAATTACCAATTATGCTTGTTTTTGCGCAGCAACAATATTGATCTAAAAAATAATAGCAGAAATTATAGAAAACTATTTTGAATTTTACTTGTGCGCGAATAGCTGCAATAAATTTTTTTCAAGTCGATCTTGATAAACCATAAAATTACCTGTGATTCTGTTATGAAAAGTCACCTCCGCCCCTGTTGTCCATCTTTTCAAAGGGCAGGGGCAATATCCCCGTCATTTCACCGCTCTCGAGCGTCCCTGGAATTACTTATGATATTGTTATGTAAGGGCACTTGTGCCCCTGTTGCCCCCCTTTCGAAGGGCAGGGGGGCAGTGCCCCCGTCATGCGCCCCCGTTCCGGGGTCTCTGAGCTGATTGATTTGCAGTGCAGCGAATTTATTATTTATGAACCTTTATATCATAAGAACCGCTTATGAACCTTTATCGCAAGTACGTCGTATCCTCAAAAAACTTTCCCAACCTGAGGAAATATTCAGCACGTCTGATTTCTTTGTTTGGCAACACGTACCTACCGTATTTACTCGATTTTTGGCCGCCCTTAATTGGAAGCCGCCCTTGATTGGAAGCCGCACGAAATGGTGTTAAAAATTAATTTAAGCCGCCCTTGATTGTAAGTCGCACTTGAATATAGGTTAGCTAAGCCCCTGAGATACTTTCGTGTACTTGCACCCTTCGCGTGGCACGTTTAGAGTGGTAGGCAACCCTGGTAATGATGCTTCACCACTACAATTGCCTTATGTTCATCATAATCCTTCCTATGACAAGTGTGCATGTCAGTCCCGTCGCCACGGGGGGCATTGGTGGGCTTACCCCCCCAAATAAAGCTCCAAGCCCCCCCAAATGAAATATGAAACACTATAAATTAGCGGAATTTTTGTGAAATGCGAATGTCAAGCCCCCCTGCACGAACGTAAAGCCCCCCTACTGACGACTTTTTGGCGACGGTTCTGATGCATGTGATGCTGAAGAGAAGAAAGAGAATATTTTGTCAACGAATATTTAGTAGCCAAGGAAAGGTAAGACGCATCTATCTAGACCAGTGGTTCTCAACCTGGGATAAATTTAACCTCCCAAGGGGGTAAAATTACTGAATCATAAATTACAGTCAATGTAAATAGTTATAAACCATTCCATACTGTAAGAGTTTGTTAATTTCGTATTTTCAAAAAAAGAGCACCACTGAATGTATTGGGAGTAAATCTGGTAATCGTGTTTGATAAAAGAGTAAGATAAGTAAAAAAGGTTAAGAACCACTGATCTAGACCTTTCGATAAGCTACAGAAAAAAATGTAAGCCGCCCTCGATTGTAAGCCGCCCTTCATTGTAAGCCGCACGAAATGATGAAAAGAAAACTCTGTAAGCCGCGGCTTACAATCGAATAAATTCGGTATGCGAACAATTAATTTATTGTATGAAACAAACCAAATCCAAAGTCCGATCTTCCAGCATGGATGGCCATCTTGAACAATGCTTATGCTTGGCGACAACATCTATTGAACCCGATGTCGACTATTTTTTCCGAGAAAAACAATGGCAATCCCAGGGACGCGGGAACAGGTGTGCATGACGGGGGCACTTCCCCCCTTCACTTTGAATGGGGGAGCAACGTGGGCCCAAGTGCCCGTACATAACAGTATTTTGAGTAATTTCATGATTTATCAAGATCGGCTTGAAAGTTGAAACAAATTTATTGCAGCTATTCGGGCACGCATAAAATTCAGAATGGTTTTGTATAATTTCTGTTATTATTTTTGAGGTCAACATTGTTGCTGAACATTGTAAATGCGAAGAGAATGACTATTATATCGCACTTTTACATTGAGCTCAAGCAAACAGATTTGAACTCGTGGTAGGCCTACGTCAAAACCATGGGCGTCCATAGGGGGGGCAAAACCGGCGTTTTCCTACCTGGAAATTGGGAATAAGAACCAAGATTTTCAAACCTGATGTCAGCAGCTCAATTCTGATTAAATGATTTATTTCTTGCAATGACAGTATATTTTCCGCCATTACACTCACACTGCTCAAGAGCCAGGTTTACTGTTCTGGTGTCACGCAGTGGTGAGCTTGCAATTCACTCATGTCCGCGCCTTTGCCTGCAGACGCAGGTTGCCAAACTTGCGAGCGGATGGTTCTACAGCTGGTCTTTATTGTGTAACAATAACATGGCAACAAATCTTCTAATGTTCACTTCAAGCTACGATAGTACTACTAGGCGTTTTGCCGCATGCGACTGTTGAACGCAGACATCTTGGCAAGTAATGCAGCGAGACAGTGACTGCTAATAGCGGTAAGCAGCAGGGTTGCAGAGTCGGAGGTAAAATACCGACCTTTCCAAAATTCCAGACTCCGACTACTTAACATAACTTGAGTGAAGTTCGGCTGTCAAAAATTTTGTAGCAACTAGCAATCAGTGGAAATCGTGGTCTACACAGCAAGAGTTATGTTTCAATAACAGTTTCAAAAGAAATTGTAACATTTCAACAGGAATTACCAACTTAATAGTGTGATGTAAAAATGATTCAATTGGACTTTCGGAGTCGGACAAAAAATCCGACTCCGACTTCTAGTGTTCTTAGGAATCCGACTCCGACTCCACCCACAAACCTCCGACTCCTTGCATCTCCGACACCGACTCCGCAACCCTGGTAGGCAGGGACGCCGGAGCACGGGGAATTTCCTCCTGGCCTTTCAAAAAGGGAGAAACGGGCGCGAAAGTGCCTTTGTCATAACAGCATTGTAGGTATTTTCATGGTACAACAAGATTAAATTGAAACAAATTTGCTATAGTTTCTTTTATTATTTTTGAGGTCAACATTGTTGTTGAACGGAAGCAAACATAATTGGTAAAGATTTCTTTGATTTTTATAAGTTTCCACTGCCCTCAAGTTTTTACTGCCCCCTCTGCCCTATGGCGGTTCCGGCATCCCTGGGCAATTCACTGACTGACGTATTTCTAGCATTTGTGGTTGAGTGCTAAATACTTCTTTAAAATAAAACGCTCTTCAAAATGTATAGGTTTCGGTCAGAGGCAGTGGCGTATCTAGGGTATGGCAGGCATGGCACGTGCCATGGGCGCCACTTTGACGTGGGCGCTAAAACTGCTTGGCAAAAATTAAAATCCTTTTTTATAGTTTCTTTAAACTCTATTTTGCGCCCCATACATTCATAAACTGCAAAGCTGCAGCAACACAGCGCCCTTGCACCAGCACCACCAAGCATTATGACAAAACTGTTGTATTATGACATAACACGACGGTGAGACATTTTGGCAGAACAAGAACGCTCGCATGCCAAATCTACAATACCTCTTCCTACTCACGCTATATCGTGGTTCTTAACCTTTGCAAACACGCCGAACCTTAACGTAGTTTTCCAACCTTTTGTCGAACCCCATGTTTGCCCAATATAACACAAAAAAACATGTTTGCCCAGCGTATTCTGGTTCACGAATTCACCAGACCCCACAAGTTCGCCAACTAGTTATTCGGCAATTTGGTTTGTTCCAGTACGCCCACTACTGGTCCTAAGTGAAAAGCTTGGTAAGCCCACTGCTCGATTGAACCTAGCAGTGACACAGGTATATATCAATTTTATCGTGTATTTTCATTGGTTGATTCCCGTCTCGCGGTCCTCG
>JGI24021J15306_10000321_pt1 | contig 33418 bp, 27 predicted proteins | sample Ectturendosymbi1_FD_15306 | JGI IMG/M metagenome (IMG submission 15306)
TAGAGCGAACAGGAGCGGAGATATTCATCCGCAAAGCCACGTTCGAAACAGCTGCTTTTTGCGAACCGCTTGAATTAACCCGGCTCTCAAAGTGTTAAAGACTCGACAAGTCTTCGCGTCTGCAATGAAAAATTTTTGGGGGTTATGGTTTTTTTGTAAATGACGTCATAAGTGGAAGACTTTAAGGCCTCTTTTGCCCACTTCATCTGGCCCTGGACCCAAACTGCTAGATGGTAGTATTTTGCTCAAGCTTTTATTGGAAACTAGGCTAAAATCTGTCTTTTGGTACTTTGGATGACTTTCTAGGGTTTCAGGTTCAAAAGTTATGATCAAAAACAAAAAAATAATTAATCCCATAATAAATTTATTTGTTTATTTTAGATCAAAACTTTTGAACCAGAAATGCTTGAGGCAGCATTAGCTCAGTGGTATGCACCTCCCAGTTGGAAGGTTGGGTGTATGTTCCACAGCCACTGAATGACTTGCCGTAGCGCTTTTTTGGCAAGAGCATTCACCTCAACCACCAAGCAAGAAGCACAATTCAGGCTTAGTCCTGCCGCCGATAGCCGTCACCAAAATTAACACAAAAAAAATGTTAGAAAGTTGGTCAAGGGCTCAAAAGACTAGGATTCTAGACTAGTATCCAGTAACAACTTTAGCGAAATAATTTGATCTAGCGGTTGGGCCTTAGGCTAGGTAACATGAGTGAAAATGGTGAGAAACCTGCCTCGCTTATGATGTCACTCACATGAAACTAGATTTAACCCAAAACCAAAAATTTTTTTTTATTGCAGACTGGAAGACTTGTCAAGTCTATTGAGGGCTTGAATAGCTCTCTGGCGCAATTCGTTATAAGCTATGCGGTTGGCAAAGCAACTGAAATATGCTTGATTTTAGGCTGATTTATAAGTACAAAATATTCTTGCACCGGCAGCCAAAATGTTAATGATAGTCTTCATTTGACAGTAAACATCAAAAGACACATGTTATGAATTTAAAATTGAAAGTGACTTTCAAGCAAGTCAACTCAGAACTAATGGTGGTAATGTGACTATTCGACTTTGTCGTGCAGAAATCAACTTGGTTGTATCATGTTGCAGCGATGTGAAATTGTTTGGTGTACAGACAATTGAGACCATGTTCATTTGAGACCACATTCATATGAGACCTGTTCATTTGAGACAACATTCATATGAGACCTGTTCATTTGGGACTGCAGTCATTTGGGACCGCAGTCATTTGAGACCGCAATCATTTGAGATGACATTCGTGAAATGGTAGGGGAGCCCGTGGCAATTTTCACTCTTGGGCCCCTGTGATGTATTTCCTGATGTGATCGTTTGTAAAAATTACGTCTTCGCTGATTCGCAACGTTCACATTTGCTCTTTGTGGTAGTCGAGTAGTTGCTTACTCAACTGCACATACACTTAGCTGCGAGAATATTATTTTTGATACCAGCACTGAATCAGGGGTCTCAAACACAAATTGCTCTGTGGGCCACACGAGTACAAGGTAACCCGTGGGCCGCATTATGACGCTGACGCAACAACAGCGGTACCTTAACTTAATTTTACATCTTATTACTGCGAAAGGTATCATGAAATATAGTCAAAACATTTCTAGCTGTCACTACTTTCGTATGAATCAATTCTGGCCGTCTAAGGAGCTTGTTCACTCGCTAGCTAAGCACTTTTAACACCAGTGAATCAGCTAACGTAAATGTTATTCATTTCATTTTTCATGCCCGACTTTCCTTCAGGGAGGGTTGCGGGGGCAACATCCACAGGACAACTTGGAATACCTCACAGTCAACAGCAATTTCAGATAGCTCTGCTGGCTCCGCACCAAGACGGGACCAAGCAAGGTCATAGATGCAGTTACTCCACCTAGGCCTAGGACGACATCTGGGCGCTTTGCCGTGTTGGGTTTGACAGGAGGACTTGCCTCACCCAATATCTCGCCGAACTAATGTAGTTGTATTCTCTCAATTAGGAGAAGTGATTCGACATTCAGGGCACTGCAAATTTCACAGCTGCGCACCTTGTTACGAAGTGTCACACCAGAGGTGTAACGAGGAGGAGCACAATGCCCCGAATGCCGAATCACAAGGCGCCGCCGAAAAATTGCAACAATGTCGCAAGTTTTTTTTCAAAGCAGGGCATTTAATCCCAAAATAACTTAGGTTCAAATATGGAGGCGCCAAACTAGTTTCTTGCACCAGGCGTAATCCAACCTCAGTACGCCCTTTGTCACACCGTGGACTCTTCTAAAAATACCCAACTTTGGTGCTTGCACCTGAGTTAATATTCTTTCGGTCATTACCCAAGATTCATGACCAAAGGTAAGGATCAGAACAAAGATCGATTTGAAAACTGACAGCTTTATGGTATTTGAAAGCTTCCGTTTTGTGACCACAGAGCAATAAAGCTGTCACAGAACTGTGTTAACGTTACTTATCCGTGTATCAATATCCTGGTGCTCGGCCTTCAGTCACCCGTAAATACCACCCTTAGGCACTTGAACATCTGCACCTGCTGCAGTGTAGTGCTGCTCGCTTGCAGCATACACTGCCTTGGGTTTGTAGAGAGACATAGAGTAGTACCTCGGTATTTTTAGGACTGATTTTGATTTCGTTTTGGTGTCACGCAGCAGAAAACCGATCAAGTGCTGGCTGAAGACTCTGTTGAGATGATGCTAGCAATACCAAATCGTCTGCAAAAAGTAAACGTTTGATCCTGCAGCTCCCTACTGTGACACGCTCGTCGACTCGGTTGTGACTGTTTATCTAATTCATGTAGACCAGTGGTTCTCAACCTCGGTTCTTGGGCCGAATTCAGTTCTCAGGCACCCTTGTGTGCCTCAGCAGTCTTTCAATAAAACGTCATTACATATTTAAGCTTGAAATGCACGACACCCCATTGCAAAGTAGGAATGTTCACTTGGAAACATTACGTTTACAAGCAGTAGCATAATATGAAAGTTATAAATAATTGGTAGCAAACTACCATTGCTTTGCTTAGCAGTAAATTATCAGGAGGGTAAAACATCAATGTAAACAAATGAGAACTTTTCTTGAAGTTTTCATCTGTGGAAAAAATCTGTTTTCAGCACGGTAAGAAGTTCTCACGCTAAATTGTGGTTTGCTTTGTGATACATCGCTGCTTATTATGAGTGCAAAAGATAAATCAGAAGTTTACAGCTATTTTCAAAAAGTCAAATGTGAATTTATTCCTAGGAGTCATGCTTTTTATTCGAACAAAGGGCTTTTAAACATGTCTTCGCATTTGTGTTAATGCGAATGTGTGTGTGTTTAAAAGAATACATGACAGTCCACTATGTCTGCATGGTTCACCAGGTCAGCGCTGTTAGCTGTAATCGCCAAGACTGCAACAGACAAACCATGCAACGAGTGCAAAACACTTGGTCAATTGGGACTGGTTTGTATTTAAATGCTCGGACACAAATAAGTTTTCCAAATCACCATTTTCTTGATTCTGGTCATAAGAAATAACAAAGGGTTCTGAGGCATTGCCTCACTGTCAATGCCTCAGGACCATTTGTTATTTCTTACGGCCAGAAAGGTAAAACCAGCCACTGCCCTTTCAGAAATTGTTTATATTACCGTTATCTTGAGATTCCTTTTTGCCAGTAACTGTTCGCTTAATTGTCTGAACTTGTGATTGTTGATTTTTTGCTGATTTCCTCATGGTAAGACCGCTGTTTGTAAAAAAAACTACCGGATCAAATTACTTAAAGGTTTGGCATATTCTCTTAATTTTGTGTACTTTATTTAATTTATTTTCCATTGAACTTGAGGAACACCGAGAAAATTAAAATATTAATGTGTGAAAGTGCAGCGTCGGATTTAAGGGGTGGCCCAAGGAGTCCCCACCATGTTCAAGAGTTTAGCCATATGTACAACTTGCGAGTGCCACTTAGACATTTTCAGCAAGGAAAGTTTGTTTATAGACGCTATTATCAGTTGAGCAAACAGCAGTATTTGACTTAAGAAAAATATTTGATATAATTTGTGACGAAACAGCTATTATACTTATTGGTTTCCTGAAAGTTGGTCGGGTATCTGAATCTAGTGAATGCAAGGCCAAGCTACGTAGAACATGTTAACTTACCTCACTACTCGTTTCTGGTAGATTTTTCATCTGCTTTACTCAGATTTGCACAAGTCGCATGTGAGTAGCATTGCTAGGTATGGCTATTATATGCCCTCTTTTTGGAGTAAATGTATACTTTTTTCATGAGAAATGAACTATGAAAATCTCAAAATGTCCTCCTTTTTGCATTTCTTATTTTATAGAGCTACAATCAGTGGTGTAAGTAGAGCTTTGAGTCAGTATGGAAAACTTAGCTGAAAGGGGCTCACTGGCTACTGTACAGGGCCCTCCAACCAAAACTAAGAAAAAACTTGAGAAATGATGATAAACCGGATGTGGATGGCTATGTTAAAACCCTAAATCACTGGAAAATAAACCAAAAAAACGCCAAAAACAACAACCTTCTGAAAACCAAACGAATACTGAAACCAAAATATCACATTAAGATATTTGCAATCATTTGTTGTTGCGGTTGGGCCCCAGGCCGGGCAACATGTGCCAAAATGACCCTAAAACTACTTCACTTATGATGTCAGACACAAGAAACCTACACTCCCCAGGCAAAATTTTTTTTTCGAGTGCAATCTACTAGACTGGCCGATCCGTTTGAGCCGTTGAACAGCTTTCTAGCGCAATTGGCGGAGGAGCTAGGGCGTTGGTAAGGCAACCGAAAACTGCTGTTTTTTTTGCGAAAATTGCCAAAACCACCCAATTGCCAAAGGAGTTAATATAAAGAATTTTGTTTAGGCTAGGTTTTAGATGAATGGCTAACTTACTGCAGGCTGCTTGGTGAAAATGCAGAAAAACTGCATTTCAGCATGGCAATCTTAATCTGTTGAGATGGAACTACTGAGTATTGACAAATCAGTTGAGGTGTTTCGTTTCATATACCAATGCCAGTACTTCAGTTGCAGGAACTAGCAATACTAGTTTGCTTTTTTAAGGACATGCAGTTATTTAATGTTGCATTACATCAAAATCTCCAACCTGATTCTTTAAGACTTGGATTGACTTTTCAAATTGAAAATCCACTGAGTTGCAGAAGAGTCTGAAAGGTTGATTAGTGAAATACATTAAACCTTGGTTAATCTGGATCTTTGCCAAAACCAGATATGATTCTTTATAAAAATCTTCGGTTTATCTGGATTTTTTAATCCAGATCTTTGTAAATACCAGATAAAATTTTCTGTTTTCACATCTCGTAATCTGAATTTTTCTGCACATCCATGTTGTTTTTATTTTAAGTGCACTGACTGGTCTCTAGAAAAGATTTGGTAGCTTTCAGACACAACACAAAAGTGCTCACGATCACCAATGAACATACAGAATTATGGTAACAACAGCGGCAACTGATTGCAACATCTGAGTAATTGTATAAATGATTATTACGTCACACACAGGCATAGCACATCGTGTTGAACATGACGCTCAAGGTACACTGCTGCACCACAGTTTCAGCCTATTGATCAGTGTTGAGTGTGCGTGTGTAGAGCATTATCCAGGCCTGTCACCAGGATTTTGCAGCAAGAGGGCTAAAAAGCACAAGGGGGCCATATTTTTTAAATATAATATTGGATGTATGCAGCAACTGAGGGCCAAACATGAAATGGGAGGCTGGGCACCACTGCCCCCCCCGCTGGCGACAGCCCTAGCATTTTCTCTGAGTGTACTGTACTCGCTAAGATGTCTGGAGGGCATTACCTTCCAAACGGAGTGACTGAATCGCAGAAACAGGACTCTCACAAATGCAACTCCAAAAATCCCTATAACAGTACCAAAAAGTCCTTACATCTGTGGTGATCCAACATAAAATCGGAGTGCCAATGGTAAATGTTAAAAACAGAACCAAATATAATTTGCAATATAAACTGAAATAGTTCATTTCATACATTTTCATACTTCAAAAATTCTTGAAAAGGGTCAAAAGTTCTAATCCAAGGACAAAATCCCTAAAAGTGAGAGCACTACACAGAAATATCTTGTGTCAGTCCAAAATCCTAGATTTCTTTGTAGCTAAGTAATCTAAAATTATGAACTAAGATTGTTCATAACTACCTGCATATGGCGATTACTAGTCTGATATACCATTGCAATTACATCAATAAATTTGTTGTGCTTCTGCAAAAGTCTGCTATTGGGTCGTAAATGTGTTCAATTTAACACTTTGACATCCCGGTTAATTCAAGCGGTTCGCAAAAAAACAGCTGGATCGCACGTGGCTTTGCGCGGGAATATCCACTCCTGTACGGGTTACGGACCTGGTTGAAGTGTCAAAAGACACGGCAAGTCTTGTAGTTTGCACTCGAAAAAAGTTTTTTGGTTGGGGTGCGGGTTTTTTGTGAGTGACATTATAAGTGGAGGACTTTTTGGCCAACTTCACCTGACCCTGAGCGCCATCTGTTAGATAGTAGTGTTTCGCTGAAGTTTTTATTGGAAAGTAGGCTACCATCCGAGTCTTCTGATACTTTGGGTGACCTGCTGGGGTTTCAGGTTCAAACGTTATGATCTAAAGTAATAAAAAATTTTGACTAATTAGTTAATTAAATAATTAATTTGTTCATTTGAGATCATAACTTTTGAACCAGAAATGCTAGAAAGTCAATCAAAGGCTCAAAAGACTCGGACTTGAGTCTAGTTTCTAATGCAAATTTCAGCGTAACACTTCGGCCTAGTGGCTGGGCCCTAGGCCAGGAAACATGAGCCAAAATGACTCAAAAACTACTTCACTTATGACTTCACTCACAAAAAATCCACAACCCCAACCAAAAAAATTTTTTTCGAGTGCAGGCAAGAAGACTGGCCAATCCGTTTGAGCTCTTGAACAGCTCTCTAGCGCTATCAGCTGAGTTGGTAAGGCAACCAAAAACTTCGGTTTGAGGTCGAAATCTAAGTACAATATATTCGTAGACTGGCTCTCAAAGTGTTAAGAGAAAATAAATCTGATTACCATGCTGAATATATTCAATTTGTTTCCATAGGTGAAAAAGGATGATGATGAAAGCCTTGTTCTTGCAGGCTAGCTGCTCAATGACAGATCTTGTCTGCAGTAAGTCCTTTGGTGTTCAGCTGGAGTATGTTGTGCCGTGGGTTGTCGGCAGCAGCCCTGAGAAGGGAACTTTATGACCCACCCTGAATTCGTCCAGTGCAGGTAGCAGTGGTTGCTCTTGTATTGACAGCTTTAGTTGACATTAGTCTCCCAAACATTAACGCCAATCAAATATCAAACACTGTCACTGTAGGTCTCTAATGTGGTTGGTTTGGAAGAGGCAACAGCATTTCCCTTCTAACCTTGTATAGGATTATTACGAAACAACAAGGTCCCTGCCTTGTCTTAATAGCACTTTCTCAATGACCTGAAACTATCTATCTTTTTGAACAATCTAAATTGATATGTCGTCAAACACATGTATTTTGCAACCTCCTACTCTGGCAGTGCCAGCTCCAATGCAAGCAAAGTTGTCAGGAGCTCATAATATTTTGCTTCATAAAGAAAGGATCAGTCTGAAATCATATTTGTTTTGTTTTGGAGTGTCGGCCTACGTTTTATCTGCTGTTTACACCTCTAGGTTATGATAGGATTAATAAGTTTAATCATACTTCAATGTCGTGCCAAGTAACATGGGTTCATTTTCACACGGAATTTCTCTTATTGAAAGGCACGACAGCTGGCCTAAAAAAGATGTGGTTGCATTATCTGAACAAAATACCAGTCAAACACTGTTTTCCAAAAAACAGAATTACCTCGTTATATGTTTAGGATTGCACTGTAAATGTAATTCTGTTGTTTGGACACTATTGGTATTTGATTTGATTTTTGTCATTATGTACTGTTTGTTTGTCTCTGTACAGGTTTACTACCAGTAGGCTTGATTTCAACTTAATATTTGCTTCATACATTGTGAAAACAGAAGCCATGCCTGCTGTGTCAAGAGGGGATGCCATGCGTGGCTTGGCTGTTTTTATTTCAGACATACGAAATTGTGAGGGCATTTGTACATTTTATTTCTACCTGCATAATTTTTTATCAAGATATGCAACCTGTTCTGTTTTGCCATTGCATTGTTTGAGTTACGTTGTGTGTAGTTGAATTTTTGAATACAACTTACTGAAAGTAGAAACAGTATTTTAAGTTTTTTGGAAGAACTACTTCTGTTAAAGAAATCACAAGATTTTGTTGATTGCAAATGTGCATTTTATGTAGACTCTGTTTACTAATGCGTTTATCCTTTGCAATTTTTTCTGCAGGTAAAAGCAAAGAAGCAGAAAGTAAACGCATAAATAAAGAATTAGCGAACATCAGGTCAAAGTTCAAAGGTATTGTTTCAGAGTGTTTTTTGAAAATCAAGTGTAAGGCAACTGTGGTAGCTGTTAACATGTTCTGACCGAATAAAGGTGTAGGTGATTGTTGTGCTGCCAAAACCAACCCAAACAACTCATGTGATTTAGTCTTACCACACAGGTAGTTATTTTGTTGTTTTTGATGTTTTGTGCTGTGTGTTACACAAGCACTGAAAATGCTTTTTTAACAAAGTGAAATATGCACTGCATGTTCTAACTCTCAAACTAACCGACATGACATTAAAATGCCTCTTACAGTGAGGTCTTAGTATGACAAAGTACATATGTACAGGAGAAGCAGAAAGTGACAAACTTCAGCTTACGTAATCAATTTTCACTTCTTGAAAAGGAATTGTTATCAGATGAACCGAATAAACAACACACTGGTATTTTTATCAGCAGCTCTGGTTGTTGCTAAGGTCTGCACAATCACTTGGCCAACTAAATGCTTTTTATGTTATATTTCATGCTTTTTTATGTACTGAACAGGCTGCAAAGAAATATCTTTCAACACTAGGACATTATTTGGCAAAGTGATGATTATCAAAATATTGTATTGATATGTTGACTATGTCTTTCTATGTGTGCAACAGACTTTATGTGACTTCTGATCACTATGAATTTGTCTGTCTTGATGTAGTTGGATTTGAGTGTAAATGTATTGAAAATTTAATTCGTAATAATGGTTGGTTTTGGAGATAGACTTATAAGCATCAAGGCTGATCTTGTGAGTAGTTTTTCATGCCAAAACTGATGTCAGTGTTGTGAGTTCACTACACTCCAGCCGACAAGTGTTATGTATGCACTCACCTGGTAAATTATTGACCAATAATTGAGCCTTTTGGTGCACAGGCACCACCAATCTGAATATGTGTTTAAGTGCAATGGTTCAAAGTTTAATTGTTTGAAAAGCTGTTCCTGTGCTGCAAAGTACATAGATCATAATAATTTTAAAACCCTAGTTGTATTTTGCAATACTGCACAAGTCTGTCACTATTTTGCACAATTATTTTTATCATCGTGTGTTACCATTTATTTCTGCACAATTTTAGCTATCTTTTTCCTGCAAAAAACTAGTTAAATATGAAATGTTGGAGGCAGAAAGTAGTTTTTTGGTGAAAATGCATTTCCTTATATTGCTTACATTGTATAATGAAAGCTAATGGAACAGTAATGCATGCAATATATTTTAGTCACATCTTTTGTTATAAATTTTTTTTGAAACAAAATTCAACATTAACAGAATGGCAGGTGTGCAATATTTTTATGTTAACCTGGGTAATGGCACAAGCAAGGCATAATAAAGAGCATGCCACAGGGATCAGTCATTGCACCAACCCTGTTCAAGATCCATTTAGGTGACATACCAATTACAAGCAAGATCCTTGAAATTTGTCTGTGTTGAAGACAAGTACTCTTGCACCAGTCAAAGTATTTGAACGAAAAGAAACAGTGCTGTCCAAAAAAAACGTGTACAACTCCATAGTTGAACAATGAAGGTTGTGATTAAACACCGTGAAACCACCTCAACAACCACTAGGCACTTCACTATGAACCTAAGGATTTATGAAAACTCTCTCCCATATTAGCCTTACCCAAATATCCTGTGTCCATGCATTTCCTTAGACTGCCTTCTAACTTGCTGACAAAACTTCTGCGACATCTCCAAAACTGAACCACCTAACTCATAAGCTTGTAACCACTAAGTGGGATGCAAGCCAAACAATTTGAGAACATCAATGCTGGCTCTTTGTTTGTCCATAGAATGCTGGACTCTAGTATGGCAGCCCAGTGCAAACACTGCAAAGATTGATACCCAGCTTCTGCCCTTCATTAGAATAATCTCTGGCATGTCAGGGTCAACACCTATACAATGGTTTCTCAATATGACCACTATCTCCCCACTACATCCAAGAAGGAAAGCTGCATCTCACACTACAGTGAGAACACCAACGAACCAAATTCCGGGATGAAAACATGCCTCTAAAATGACAAAGTGAAATGTAGACTCTGTTTGTGACAATGCTTCCAAGCACAAAGAGAGAAGTCAGGAGAATCTTTCTACAATTTGGAAAAAAGCAAGTGAAAATCAACACAGACTGGAAAGACTAATTGGAAATCAACCTACCACATGCAGAAATGGTTGACGACCCAACTTTTCCCTTTATATATTACACTATTACCAGGGTTTTTCATAAGGAAGATGTTAGGTACCCAGTATGGACCTTCAGGGACCTGATTTTCTCTTATTCTAGGGACCTGGATTTTCAATTCTTGGCACCCAAAGTGGGTCCCTATTCGGGTCCCTAAAACACCTCAAAAAAACCTGCTATTACAGTTGTGTAATAGTGTATTTCCCGTACACTACTACAGTAGTGTAAAATACAGGAATATTAAAACTGGAGTCATGTCTGTGTGAATGGATAGCTGTTGTGGGATAAACAAGGAAACTAACCTCACACTCTGGTGCTTCAGATTAAAACAAAAACCATCCTGTCCATATTGTAACGCGCCACAACATAGAATGGACCAATTGGTATTTTTGCGATTGGAGGCGACAAGTACGCAAAGCTTCATGCTACAGCAGCAAGCAATGACAAAGATTACCTGACAAGATCACTCTTACCACTTGTTTGAGCTGCATACATTTCAGTGCTATTTTGAGCACACTTCCCGTTCGTGGTGCATCGCGCGTGCAACGCTGTGCCCAACAAGCAGCCTCAACAGCGTTAACCACCACAAAGCATTTCCAGATTGTGGTATAGCTCTTTTGAAACGTGGGTGAGTGGCATAAACATTTGTGATATGGTATACGACTCTATTGCTAGTGATTAAAAGAACTTCCATCATTTATAAAGTTCATCCACCATATAAGCACGTGCTTTTCACATAGCAAATGTAGTATATATGCCATTTTCTAAAGAATTGCATCAACCAATTACGCAGAGTTCCCGGTGTTTACAACTAATAATTTTTATTTGTAAGTAGTCATGTTGGAGAAAGTCTTGGCCACAACATGATTACTTCAGAATACATGTTTAAAACTGCTTGTATCGCAGGCAACTAGAAATGATTTAAATGTGAAGGTTCTTTGTCGGTATATTCAGTGCTTGCAGGAAGAATGCCAGATAATAGAAAAGCAAATGCAACATAAGTGGCAAATGGGTAACAAAACACTTCACTTCAGAATGTAGCTTCTTACAGAGTATGCACGTAGTGAAAGCACTTCTCAAAAATGTCATTGTACTTTCGTTTCACCAAGCATATCTTCCAGCAGTTATTTGTATCTGAACAATGATGCTGAAAGCACAATGTCTCTGAAAACGTTAAAAATATTAACTGGCTTGTCTTGTGCTTAATGATTTCACCAATTTCTTTCATGTATAAATGTAAATGCACGTTGACGTTGTTCTAGGTGACAAGACTCTTGATGGCTACAGCAAAAAGAAATATGTTTGCAAGCTTCTATTTATATTTCTCCTCGGCCATGACATTGATTTTGGCCACATGGAAGCAGTCAACTTGCTCAGCTCTAACAAATATACCGAAAAGCAGATTGTAAGTTTTGTATACTTCATGGTTGCCTAAAGTGACGGTTTAAAAGATATGGAGTTTTGCCTCATTGCGCTTGTCAATGAACAAGGTGATAAATTACTGATGTCAGGGAAAAATAACTTAAAAATAGCTCTAGTTCAGACAGAAATGGACTCACACGACCAAGGTTGACGTCGGTTTCTAGTTTTGCTATAGTTGCTGTAGTGCTTTTTTATTTTATTTTTTTCCTGTTTATCTTTGCCCAAAGCATTGACATGCTGTTGTGCTAAGAAACGAAGTGTTAATGGGTTTTTGCGATTGCGTCCCATGCACACCAGATGGAAATCCTGATACAACAATCATAATGTAACATATGTCCTGCTGTTAAATTTTTCCTCCTTTTTCTTTACCTCGGACATAGTTTAAAGCGTACTGAAAGCATATCAGTGTGAGAGGATATTTTATCTCTTGTTTCACTCAGATCTTTTTGGTAAGTGATCAGTTGTTAGTGCAATTCAAACTGGATATCTGACTGGCAATTCAAACTGGAAAACTTAGCTTTCTAAAGAAATTTTTATTAGAACAGGTACCCTCAAACATGTCAGTTATTAATTATTGTAACTGCAGTAACCAGGGTTGTTAAAAAAAACAGGTTTTTCGAAAACTGAAAAAGCTATTTTTTCAATTTTAGTGCTGTTACACATCTAAGGAGGTACTGAGACTCTCGTCAATGTTTTACAAATAGTGCTATGAATTTTGCAATAAACAGTATGAAAGCATCTTTTACAGGTATTTTCAATATGGAAAAGCGTGTGGGTTTCTTTGTTTGTTTGACCGTTTTCTTTTTGGCTTGGTTAAAATGGAATCAACTCTGGCAATAACACCGAGCATGTATACAGTTCGGTAATACATTCGCTCTTGTACCTCCGTCTGCGGGTCCATGCTATTCCTCAGTAACGGCTAGCGGCTGTTTGAGAAGGAACAGGTTCAAGTGTGCATAAAACTGTTTTTAAACTGCACTTCAGTCCACGTGTTGCACCATCTGCTGTTGCCTTAACTTCATGTAAAAATATGGTACATACCAAACAAGCGAACCTGGCCCGCTTGACAGCTTGAGTGATATCGCAAGATCCACGAAAATGCTGAAAAACCGTACGTTCTTTCTTTGGATACAAGGTCAGGGAACAACTGGAAGCACAATAGTTATTTGATTTTGAGAATGCTGAATACAGAAACTGCTATGTTGCGATTTTTCATAATTGCGCTGCCGAAGATTTGCGTAGCGCAGTAGCCATAGATTGAGTTGATTCATCATGCTACTTAGTGACAGGTTTTGGTATTTTTTGCGTCTTCTAAATACGGAAGGTTCGTAAGTCGGCCATGCTTCTTTTCAGGGTTATCTCTTTATATCGGTATTGGTTTCGTCCAATTCGGACTTGATGAAGTTGATCATTCAGAACATCAAGAACGACATCTCCTCTCCCAAGCCAGTGCATGTTAATCTGGCGCTCCATTGTATTGCCAACATTGGCTCTGTCGAAATGGCAGAAGCTTTTGGCTCCGAAGTTCCCAAACTTCTTCTTTCCGCGTAAGTAAACTTTCTGAGACGAAAAGCCAAGTGCCTGAACCCTGCCCTCTCGCTTTAAGCGAACTAGTGTGTTGGTCGTGCGTTTGTGTTTACGAGGGAAACGCCAATTCTTCGTCCAAAGTTTGTGCACTTGAAGGCGTCTTAACTCCTGATATGAAGTGGAAAAACGAATTTGATCTAACTTATTCTTTGAACTTAATTTAGATTTTTAAAAAGTAGTCGTGCTGGATCCGACGTTGTAAACTTAATATTTGTCAGCATCTCACACATCTTAAACCTGGCACCTGAAACGAGCAGGAAGTTTTGCCGTGGTGTATTTCATAACCGAAATGGAGCGAACGTAAAGCGATGGATGGCGACAAATGTGCAGAGCATCTTGGTAACACGCAAACACTTCATTGATTTTGTTTCCTTCCGGCGCAAAGACCCTGCGTGCAGTCGCGAAAGTTTTAAGTGAATTGGCCGATGAGCGAGGCCGTGCTGACCTCGAGCTCCAAACCGTTTCCTATTGTTTTCCAGACAAGCCAACGACTCAGTAAAGCAAAGCGCAGCCCTTTGCTTACTGCGACTTTTTCGAACCATGCCTGAAGCAATGACTTACGCTGACTGGGCGTCGAGAATCATTCACCTCATAAATGACCAACACATTGTAAGTACGGTGAACAGTGGAGGCATTTCTGCTTATTTTACCTGTTTACGTGCAACATACGTCCGTTTTAATTGTTTTCCGGACAGTGAGTTGTTCGTTCGTTGAATGCAAAACCATCGATTTGGGTGCATAAAAAGCAGCAAAACACTTGAAAGTCATCGTTATGTTTTTTTTCTTTATCATTTAGTGCATTTGACTGTTGGGTTAAGTTAATATGCCGATACATTTATTTACAATACCTCAATTTATCGCACGTATGACGTGCTGAACAAACCTCCCGACTTAAGGAATTTGAGTACATCCAAAAGTAAACAACACTTATTTGAAATGTGTTTTTTTCGCTGCTGCTTAGTTTTAAACAAAACATGAAGCCAGTTTTGTCGCACTTTGTACTGTGTGCAGTTGCTGTACGTGTTGAAAACACCCATTAAGTTGGTTGATGCGCGCAGTGCGAGGTTTGCTGTCCGTAGTTTGTTCAGGACGCCTGTTTTTCTTGTTTCAGGGTGTTGTGACCGCAGCTGTCAGCTTAATTCACGCGCTCGCCCAACATGCTCCCAACGAGTGCCGTGGCTGCGTCTCTCTCGCCGTATCCAGACTGAGCAGAATCGTCACATCCACTTACACCGATCTGCTGGTGCGTTTTCACGTGATTTCTGCTTGTTTGCGACATTTGTCAGCGTCGGTCAATTTGGTTGACTTTGCAGGGATTGTAAGCTAATTCCATGTGCATAAACCTGTTAAGTAGCCGTAAAATCCGATGTTTGTAACTCACAGCTCGCAAAACTTTCTATGTGAGTTGCTGTCGTCTGCGAGCACTGCAGAATCTATCTTTAAGTTTCCAAGGTGTAAAGCAACTTTTCTCAATTTCATTAATAGTGTCTTTTTTCAGCGATTCATTCACGTCATAAATGCGTCAACAGAATTTGCTTAAAAGTTCATCAAGTATGGAGATAAAAGAAAATTTTTGACCATAAAATTTAATCTTTTATCTCTGTGTTTTTCTCATAGCACTGTCATAACACCGCAGTTATGTCACATAACTTGACATTCCGAAACAATTGTCGTTTGCGCCAGGTTGTTGTTTGCATGCTACTTTTTCAGCGAACGCAGTGATGACTTACTTGCTCTTGTGCGCACTACTCCAAGTGAGGGTGGATGATGAGGGAGCGATTTTAACCTTTTTTGTTTGTTTTCAAGGACTACACATATTATTTCGTACCGGCACCTTGGCTCACTGTGAAGTTGCTAAGGCTACTTCAGTGTTATCCTGTTCCAGGTGAGAATTTGCACGCTTGCGAAGTCGCAGCAGTTAATTCTCCCGGCTTGAACACTGTTTCACTGTTTCGTGAACATAAACGCATAATCTTCCGAGAAGCACTTTTTGCTCTGACTTGGTATTATTAAGTTCTTGGCTAAGTTTCTCAAAGCCCTTCTGAATCACAACTCAGTCCTGCTTTTGTCAACAAACAACCTTAGTGTAAGCGTACATTCATCTGGTTTTTAGAGATGCTCTAGTTGCTTTTCCCAGGTGCTGCAGCTAGCTGATCTTCTGCACTACAGCGTGTGTTTTTGTCTCGTGGCGACCATCGACAAGCACAAAATTCCTGTGTTGTTGCGTCATGATTTTTAAATGCTGTTTCGATTCTGTCGAAAGAAGCGGCTTGAGGTTTAGAACTGGCTGTGGGGAAGCATTAATGACAGTAGTTAATGCCAGCGGCAGAGATGCCATGTCGTTCTCAGCTGTCTTTTGATGACGATAGTATTTCAGCACCACTTCTTAATAGTTTCCATGCAAAACAAGTAACTTCCTGCGTGGTTCCAGTTGCTTTACATAAAATTTGAATGAGCGTCACCGTCTGTGATGACCAATAAAAACGTACCGATAGCATTATTTTTCACCAATGCCAGCATCTGACTGTGCATATCGTTTTCCGGAGAAGTTTCGTGCGTGACAAATGCATCACAGATTGTGTTTTCGTGAAATTGATTATTGGGAAAGAATTTGGCAACGAGCTTCAAGCGCAATTTTCTATGGACATCGGGAGATGTCTTCAAGAAAGTAACGGAAGCGAGATTTGACTCTCATATTTATATCGGCTGTTTGCATTCGAGTCTACTTCGCTATGGATGGCATTTCAGCGCGGTTTATTTTGATTTCTATTTTGGTAGCATATCTATTTCAAAGTCAGGGAAGGTACTTCATCAATCCTTTCTTTTCATGTGATCAAAGCTGCGCATTGTCATCTGCTAAGTTAAACACGGTCCAAATTGGCAAAAGAAGCGTGATACTAATCAGTTATTTCGGCAAGCTGTAGTTCGCAACAAATTAATAATTCACGTAAGGTGTAACAGTACACAACTAAATACAGTTCTCCACTAGAAATTTCGCCCAAAAAAATAAATTAGCAAAAGAAACCAAAAAAAATTAGTGCCGAAGCATGAAACCTAGTATCAGGCGATGAGCACTGAGCCACAATAAATTGAATGATGGTTTGTTTCGGTCATTAATTCTGCTTTATATTTATAGTAAAAACAAGGAGCATTAGTTTTTGTCACACTCTCACGTGTTTCTCGAAATGTACCCCAGCGTTTAATTTCCCTTTCAAGCAATGGGATTGCAAAAATGTATGTTTCTGGCGAGACGAGAAAGAAGGTGGATTTTTAACAAAACTCTAACCAGGGCAGTGTTCAATATTTATTGGATGTTTCTGCTCGTTATTTTTCAGCTAGTTTGGGTTTTTATTTCTACATACTCGAGTATCTTTGAAAATCGAACTACCTGGTTTGTTAGAGTTTTGCACTACTGGAGTATTGAAAAGTTAAATGTTACGATCTCGTTTAGGTTTTGATCAGCTTGGCCGTTTCGTCGTAAACGATTTTTTATCTTCAAGTGTTTAATGAATTACTCCCCCTCAAAATTCGCGATGGATTTGTCATCCTTTTTTGCTAGGCATGAAAGTAACCTGCACCAGCCGTGGACATCTGGTCGAATAGGTTTTTAGAAAACCAAGGCGCATTAACAGATTCCTGAACTTCTGTGAGAATCACCCAGTCAAAGTAAACGCGTTGTGGTAGAGACTAATGCAGCGACCTAGCTCACTAACCTCCAGACAGGGCAGGACAGTAGAGGATGAATTGCATGCACTAACGCATAGAATGCCAACGGTTATCCCGCGTGAACGCTGAACGGCCGCAAAGCTTTGAGCATTGTATGAAGGAAGTCAACATAGACTCGGTGTGGACAGTTGGACTAACTGAGCTTGACAGAACTAGCGAACGTTGTGTTTGGTCGCACCACATTCGGGGTACCGTTAAACCAGATTTAACCCTCACAAGAAAGCTCCTGACAAAGTGCCACAAACTACATTTCGTGGCACAGCGATGTGACGCAGTGCTCATACCAGTGCATTGGTGAGACTGAAATGGGCATTTGCGACTTGCAAGATAGAACACAAAAGCCACGTGAGGCGCCAACGGGTGAAAATCCCAATGCCAAAACACTATTTGGAAAATTAAAATTATGTCGAGTTCTGCATGAACTGGCTTCAGAACCAAAGATTTTATTGGGTCCTTAATCTTCTTTTTACCAATTGTGCAAAGCGTCCGTTTGTTGATTGTGGGTATCGGTTGCATTTACTACCCTTCGATCCTTGTGGCTGTTTTGAATATGCTTAAACCTATCGTGCAGAGCATGCAACCATACTGAAAAACCTTCTTGCAGTTCTAGAGTGACACTTTGGCAGTATCGGTTAGTTCTTCACTGGTGTGTTGACGGTAAAAATAAATGATGCGATGCTGATATCGATTTGTTGCCAGTTTGCCGTTGCCAATACAGCACTCCCAAATAAGCCAAAACAAATTTCGTCGGAAAGGCTGCCAAAAGCTACCCCATTATTCCAGCTTGTCTTTTTCTGCATGCTGCTAATAACGCTTTGGTGAGCATTTTATTCAGCGATTCAGTCACGACTTTCCTCGCTGTTTCGCCTTTTGCTGCCGACATCTCTTCCAAAGTTTTAATATGGAGGGGGAGTGGCGACGGGTTGTAAGCCACGAGTTTGTCATGAGTCTCACATCTTGTTACTGTGTCGTTAGGCCCAGTGGTCCAAAGTTCGCCCAAATGTGGACGGATTAAATTCCCCCGCAGAATGCTGTAGCACCAGCGGTTAAGCAAGACGGCTTTAGCAGATTTTCACTCTATCCTGCACAGTAAACCACAGATGTGCGTTCCTTATTGGCGTCATATGCGTCTTTCCTCGTAATCGTCAGAAAACCTGTTAAAATGTGTTTTTTTTATGTTACGCGCGGTCCCAGTTAAACGAAATACACGATTATGAAGAATTTAATTAACATTTTGCTCGCAGTTCGTGAGCTCAGTGCAATTGATCTTTAAGCGGTTGCTTTCGATGCAGATGAACCAGCGATACGGGGTCGTTTGGTTGAATGCTTGGAAATGATTCTTAACAAATGCCAAGAGCCGCCCAAGTCAAAGAAGGTGCAGCATTCAAACACCAAAAATGCCGTTCTCTTCGAAGCAATCAACCTTATCATTCACATCGACAGGTAGGCTGTTAGAGCGTTTCCTATGTTACAGGTAGGCTGTAGAACGTTTCCGTCTTCTTAGCCTTTATTTGCTGTTAGTAAATCGTGGTGGCAGCTGTGAATAAACACCTTTGGTTACGCTAGCACTTCGGTTTGTCAAACATAGCGGTATGAAACAATTTTGAACAAATTTTTCAATTTACAATTAAGTTGTGTAATTTCAGAACACGTCACTTACCGTATTTATTCGATTGTAAACGGCGGCTTATAAAGTTTTTTTTCATCATTTCGGGCGGCTTACATTTTTTTATTTCTTTACTTTATCGAAAGGCATAGATGACGCTCAGTTTTTCCATGGCTACATTTTGTCCACCAAACTCTCTTTACGCATTCTATTCTCTTCAGAATCATATATACAATCCGTCACAGGAAGTATTATGATCAACAGGAGGCAGCTGTAGTGGTGAAACATCACTACCAGGGTTAGGAATAAACGCGAAAGGTTCTAGTACGCGGAGGTATGTCAGAGACTTAGCAACATATATTCAAGGGCGGCTTATATTAATTTTTACACCATTTCTTGCGGCTTGATAATCAAGGGCGGCTTACAATCGAGCAAATACGGTATTACTCACCATTAAATTTAAGAACGAAATATTTTTACTGTGTATTGTCATGCACCAGGTTAAACGAAAAGTTGCCGATGACTTAATTTTCAGCGAGCCGAATCTTCTCGTAAGAGCGTGCAATCAGCTGGGACAGTTTCTTCAGCATCGCGAGACAAATCTTCGTTACCTTGCTCTGGAGAGCATGTGTCACTTGGCAGGCTCCGAATTTTCGGCCGATGCCGTGAAAAAGCACAGGGAAACTGTTATCAACGCTCTCAAGGTTTGAGTTGAAACGCTTTGAATAGTTTAATACCGATGATGTGGCATATTGCATATTCTGGCAAAAACATTCACCACCGTCTTGTAAGCACACGCCTTTTCATTACGTTTATGTTAAAAACAGCTTTTCAAAAGTATTGACCCAAACCGCTAACACCTTTTAATGAGTTGCTTGTTTGGTGTGAGTTTATTTTGGATTAAAGCAGCGACCTCGTTGTTACAATAAACAATACATTGTTTGTAAGCTTCATGCGCCGGAAGAAGATTCCTTTCATGAAGTGGCTTGTTTGTGGACAAAATTTGGGGGGCTGTGTTGGAATATGAGTAATCGGTGGCAAATCATCACTTTTTGTGATTGTTGCATGTAATGGATCTTAAAATAGTAATCAATATGAGATTTGGTCTTCAAGTATTGCATCACTCAGGCTTTATGCTGCGTACGCTTCTGCCCTTGTGACGTCACTCAGTGGAGCAGAGAGTTTGTGCAAAGTGTGAAGGTAGCTACCACCAACCGGTGCAGCGCCCTGACCCAAGAGTGATAATGGCGTAGAAATGATTTAAAACAGCTGTGTCCAACTCGCGGCCCGCAAGCGGCCTAGTCGAAGATTTTGCACGGCCCAGTTTAGGTTTTCGCTGTGGTAAAAGTATCCTAAATACTAACAACCTGTCCTCGTCTCTTACAATTGCATAACACTTTCAGTATATTAGTTGTAGGTGAATTCAGTTTGCCAAGATCAAAGTAAGCCATTCAATGTGCGGCCCTCATTGGTATGTCATTCAGTGTGCGGCCCTGGATAAGATAATGACATAATTTTTGGCTCAGTAAGCCATAGCTGATTTAAAACTTAGCCTTTAACTGCTGTTCTTCGCTTGGGTTGACACCCTGTTTGCAATCACCTGTTGTTGCGAGCTTAGATTCCCGTCAACTTGATTCGACCGTGGTGCAGTCGTTAACTAGACGTGAACGACCTGGCACAACCGTGGTGGCATTGTGGAAACGGGCTCTGTGAAGTTGAATATAAAAATATTGACTATTTTCAAGTAGTTCCATGTCGCGCGTAAGCTGGACCTTGGCGCTTTGTTCGTTTGTCAGTTTAAGAAAACTAACTCTGTAGACGCGTATTTACTGTTTCCGAGAACTTAATTCTTCGTACAGACCGAACGTGACGTCAGCGTGCGACAAAGAGCAGTCGATTTGCTGTATGCAATGTGCGACAAAAGCAATGCGGAGGAAATTGTAGCCGAAATGTTGGATTACCTCAAAATAGCCGACTATGCCATTCGGGAAGAAATGGTTAGTTTTCTGCCTCGATTACTATGTTTATTAAAGCTTTTGGAGCTCGCTTTTCACTGTATATCGACGATAGCACTCTTAAGTGCAGGTTGTACAAAGGAAAATAAATATGTTCTTGTTTTCATTTTGCTTGTTTCACGCTTTTAAGCAGATGTATCTTCCAACGTGCCTTGCTGTCCTCTGTCGAATCAGTGAAGTCCGAGCCACTAAGCAAGCAAGTTAACGAAACGGCTGTTGTTGTAGGGCGTTTCCTTGAAGCCCTTCTCCCGCGAACTGAGGCGACCTCGATTGGTGTTGTGATAACGAGGCTTACTACGCGTAAAGCTGACCTTCCAGTTGTGTAGGCCTTGTTTGAGTTTTTTTTTCTGGAATCGAGATTTCTGCAACTGCTTCCGTGCAGGTTCTCAAGGTAGCGATCCTCTCCGAGAAGTACGCGTCCGATTACACGTGGTATGTGGACACCATCTTGCAACTCATTCGCGTCGCCGGCGATTACGTGTCTGAGGAGGTTTGGCATCGAGTCATACAGATCGTCATCAACCGCGACGACGCTCAAGGTTATGCTGCTAAGACGGTTTTCGAGGTACGGTTATTAGAAAGACTACATGTCTACCGCTTGCAACGTGATCTTAGCCTCATGCTCAACCTGTCTTTCCATGGTACACCTTTCGGCAGTTTTTTCACAAACCTTGGGATACCTCACCAAACACTTGCCAGGCTGTTCTGGTTTCACCAACACCCCTGGTACACCATTTTGTAGTGGCAAGCCCAAATAAATGATCCGGCATTCACACTGGTTTGCCGAACACTCAGTGGAATAAGACCGATTTAGTCTAAGCTCGATAACAAGCTTGTCGGGAACACGTGTATGCTTTACTATCCCTCGTAAATTTAGTTGTTCAAAGTTGCGGTACCTCCCGGAGTTTTGTCGCGTGCGGTCTGTAGCGTCAGTTGCTGTTGTCGTTTGTGGGTTCACGTCCCACTGATGTTGCCATGGCGAAGCTGAAAATCTGTAGCAATGCGAGGGTTTGGTTCAAGGAGAATAAAGTCTCCGTGTGGTTTGTGGAAAATCCTCCCAGTAGTACAGTTGCCTGCTAATACTGACTGTCGTAACGGCATATTTTATTGGGAAGGATCGAGGCAGGTTTTTCCAGCGTAATAGGCTTCAATGTTGAAGCTGTTTTTTAGAAGAGAATTTTGGCGCGAAATGACGCAGCTTGGAGCTGGCATCTTCGGATGATAGTCGCACAAAGTTGAGTGGGATTGATTATGGAAGTGATCCTTTGAACATGCTTTTGCCCGGCTTTATTGCGAAACTCCCGCCTTATTCGTTTTTTTTTTTGCGAAACTATTAATCAAATTTTGTTTGGGATCCTTCACACACAGTACCATCTAAAGCTGTTTAAGGCTCCATTCGTTTTTAGCAGATTTGTCGGTGAAGGGATCTTATTCAGCATATTAAGAACAATTAAATGTTGGATTCAAACTAAGTTCAAACTTTTAAATCGATGTAATGCAAATTTTTACCCAGCGTTTCCTGACTTTCCTCAAACTATTGGGGGGATTTGCTCGCTATCAATTTTGTGGTTTCCAACGGGTTTCGCACCTTGCTGCGTGATTTTTATGTTAAAACTAACTCAAGTCTTTATTTCTGCAGAACTTACAAGCCCCTGCCTGCCACGAGAACATGGTTAAAGTGGGGGGTTACATTCTCGGCGAGTTCGGAAACCTAATCGCTGGCGACTCGCGGTCCTCGCCCATCGTGCAATTCAATCTCCTGCATTCCAAGTTCCACCTTTGTTCGTCTTCCACGCGGGCTCTTCTCTTGTCGACGTATATAAAATTTATTAATCTGTTCCCCGAGATAAAGGTTCAAATCCAGGTCAGTGCATAAAGTATACTCTGCGTAAGGCATCGTTATGTTTTGGGCCCAGGACCGTTTCTCGTGCGTTTCATCGTGATAAGTTGCTGTTGCGGAGGTCTGTTTGGGACAAGAAATAAAGTGCGATGCGGTGTGTTTGAACACAGTGGAAACCCATGATGTTCGCTTCTATGAACGTGTAGGTACAAGCGATGTTGACAAGCATAAATGTACGTCTATGAACATAATTTGGTCACTGTGCAGTGCTGCTGGTCTTGCTGCAGCAGTGGAGATAAGACACTACGTTCTCCGTGAAAGCTATGGGGGCGTGTTATCTTTCACGAATTTTGTTTTCCTGCTTCGTATACGTATCCAGCGAAGTTCGTGATATTGCTCGAAAGTTGCGTTATTTTTAAATGCCGTTTGACCTCTTGCCTTGCCGCACTTTGCACGCAGCAATCACTTGTGCATATGACTTGAACCTGGACCAAGAGGTTCAGGGGGACCTCATGGTTGGGGCATCGTGTGGCGCACGGGTGGGGGAACTCATTTACTATCACGAGCCGCATGAATTCTGGCTTATCGCTGGCAGTCCGCAATTAACAATTGATTTTATCCTAAAATTCCATCTTTATCTTACGAGGGATCGAGGCTTTTTATGACATAGTCTACTATCCAAGTACCTGCTTATCATGGTGCTTCATTTTGACGCGATTTTGAACTCTAAATTGGGAAACGGAAATTGTGATGCGGGCCATATCAAATGTTCACCCGGGCCGCAGGTTCACATTCATGTTTGGCCGTGCTGCTCATGCCGTGTATTGGCTGCGCAACGCTCAAACGTCAACACAAGGTAGAAGTAAAAGTTATCAATCACAAGCATAGAGTATCAGATCGACGCTCCCACAAGCGCCCCTCAGGCTGCACCCTGGTATTTCAACTACCGCTTTTTTTGCGCCCGCAAGCGAAAACGTGCTGTGTGCTGCAAAACGTGCTGTGTGCTGCCTTTCAAGCGAAGCCGCGACCTTGGCACCGCCATGTTCACCTTAATGAGGAGCCGTGAACTGACGTATTGATCACGCGTCAACGATTTGTTGGCGACCCCGGCGCGTCCTTGAACAAAACTTAATTGACTGCAGGACGTTCTGCGGAACAACAACCAACTGCGAAACGCCGATGTCGAGCTGCAGCAAAGAGCACTGGAGTACTCGCAGCTAAGCTCCATCACATCTCAAGACGTTCTGGCAACTGTCCTCGAAGAGATGCCGCCTTTCCCAGAGCGCGAGTCGTCGATCTTGGCCAAGCTGAAGAAAAAGAAGCCTGCAGCGGCGCAGGTGTGATTCGAAACTGTTGCTGCATTGTAATGTTAACTGCCTTGCGAGACGCAGCTAACAACATTTTGTTAACAGTGGTGGTTTCACAGTGTTCACTGTTTTTTTTGTCTTTCTGGCAACTGCAACTCAAGTGTGTAATCATTGTCGTCTCGGTATGGAAACAACGCATTCACAATTAAAAAAAGATACGAGATCTTGCAGGTTTCATGAATGTGAACGAAACACCCAACGTGGACGTCTTAAGAGTCAAAAAAACGTTAGGTGACGTCGCCAAAAACTTACATTCTATTGAAACCTGCTGTTTTGCAGCGGCCAGCAGTAAAAAGTAGGTCGTTTAAAAAACGTGATGCCGATAAGATAGCTTCGAGCTGAACAGCGACCTGCTTATACCTTTAATAATGTCTTTTTTTTCGGTGCACAGGAAGTAAAGACTATTACTGCCTGCTGCTTGCATTAATACCAGTATTTCATTAGATATTCTTTGCTTGAGCTGTTGCTTAGGACGAAACTAAAACATGTGATTTCTATGCCAAAGAGCCAGTACGCGTTTGAATAGCTGGAATGCACAACCCGTTATGCATATTGCATGTGATCGTAAAATGCAATCAGAGCTGCTCTTGTATGTCCGGAAATTCTGTTTGTTGCTCAGTAATTACGTAGCATCAAGGTTTCAATGGCAACAGGTTGTTCTCACCCCGATTGAGTGGTGCACATGCAGCTTCGTTGCTGTCGTTAATGCGTGTTGTATTTATTTGGAGAAGGCGCTCGAAAAAGACGAAGAAAAGCAGAAGAAAGGAACCTCTCCGACCGTGGAAAACCACGTGGACACCGAAAAAGAGTCAAAGACCAGCGTACCAGTAAATGCGCTTTATAGCAGTTGCTGTAGTCGTGGTTCAATGCATCGCACTACGGATGATAAAAGTTTAAACTTTCGACGTTCAAAAACTATATTTTCTGCAAACCGTCTCTTATCGCTTGCGTCCTAGTCCAGTGACGGTCCAGTCTGACGTGCAGTCGCTGAAGGGTGACGCAGCAATCAAAGCTTTTTAATTGCAACGCACATTGTTGCTGCTACCTTTTTGGCAATGGTATTTTCGGTAATAACTTGGATGTTACCAACATAATCGAAACATCGTCTCGTGTAGAATTCCAACTCAGTGGATCTTCTCGGTCTCGGCACACCGCCCGTCGCCGCAGAATCAAACAGCAATTCATTGTTCGACATATTCGCCGGCGCTGCTGCTCCCGTCGCTGACGAAGTGGTTGACGTCAACATGCCGAAGTAAGAGAGCACGCGGCTCGCGTTTTCGCTTGTCGTCTGTGCACTGCAACAGCGTTTATTGTTTTTGTGCTTTTTTTTCGGCGTGGCTTCTGGCGTTTTTGAGTGCCTTGCTTCAAAACCAGGATTGGTCTCACAACGTGTTCTCAAATTTTCTGCGCTTGTGGCTTGCTTGTCCTGGTAGAAGTATACAGGCATTGTCTTCCCAGAACTCGGCGTTTAGAACTCAGCGTTTTTATTTATCAAACGCGCCTTCTTTAATCACCCTTTCTACCTTAAAGCTCTGCTACGCCAGCGCCATCTGCCGGCGAACAAGACGCCGGTGGCGTGACACCAGATGTCATGGCTCAATATATGACGAAGTAAGAGACGTGGTGGCTCATGACGTTGTTGTGGCTGTTGAGGTGTTGCTGGTGGTGGTGGGATGAATATCGGAATAGTTAACGTACGAAGCTCAGCGCACTCAGCTGCGTACGTTTGTTAATTGCCGAAAACACTGAACGCCAAAAAACTTTCAGGAGATTTGCTATCGCGTCTTGTTAATTTGCTGGCACGGTGCAATTGTCGATTTTGCCAAAAATCTGCTCTGGTCGGTGGCGGACCCACAGTGAAGGATGGAATAGTGCAATATAGCCTTATTAATCGAGGGTCAATTAAATCTGATGAGCCGTTTAATCGTGCCTGATTTCGAGGCAACGGCGAGTTAGCTGGACTGTAATTGCCGGCAACTTTTTATCTAACGCCCCTGTAAAACCTGCCCGAAACTCACAGCTGTCATGTTAATTTTTCGCCAATACCCTGCTTGCTTGCAATATCGAAGCTCGTCGAGATTTGTGATATACTTTACATAGCATGCTGCGGAGAAGATTGTCTCTGCCCGGTAATAATTTGCAAACGCAATCGTGTGTTCGAGCGCTGTCGAATCACTGATTCCTGGTAAATATCTTGTGCTCAGCGATATCGGATTTGACGGCACCGGTCAGACCGCGTCTGACCCGTTTTCGGACGACTGCGGGTTTATTTCGGGCGAAAACCTTGTTGATTCCGAACCCGTCGGTCCCGCGGCATCTAGTTCCAACACGGCGTCGTTCAGCGTGGACCTTCTGTGTGGTTCCATTGAGCCCGTTGCACCAAATGACCTCGCAATTCCACCCGACGACCCGTTGCAGTCAGTATCCGTGCTGCCGCATCCTAACGTAGTCGGTTACGATGACGCGGAGTTTGCGGAGAAGTAAGAAACGGGGTGGGACGTTGGTGTGCCGTCCGTCACGTATTCATCGACTCCATGCACAACATGCAGTGACTCGAGTTATACCTCGATCGTCAGAGCTGTGGAGTCGGGTGTGCGTTCTCGACCGGTTCCAGAGCTTGGCCAGGCCGTCGCAGCTGTGAAGGTCTCCAGGCATGCTAAAGAACGCATGCAACTCAACGCCAGCTGACATTGCGACTCCACAGCCCTGTAGTATGTAGTGGTCGCATGTCTGTGTTGTCCATGAATAGTTTCACGGCAGTAGCGAAAGTTCTAGCTTTTTCGGAGTGGCTGTTTCGGTTGCTGACAGTGCTCGCTCGCCCAGCAACTTCACAGTTGTCTGTTGGACAGCGATCATGTTCAAGAAAGCGGTCGACTTGGCATCTTGAGTCAGCTTATGGTAAACGGAGGTTTAGTATTTTCAACAGCTAGCAAAGGCGTTTACTAAGTCACGCTTGCGAACACGAGCTGGTGTGGCACCCGTGCCTAAACGCGTGACCAGGTTTTACCACAGTTGGCGCTTTGTAGTTAATCGCCTTTCCAGACAACGCGCTTTTTAGCGGAGGAGACGCTCGTGTAGCGCTGGCTACTTGCCCGTGGTTAGCACTTGTCCTACTGCCGGACATGACACTCTCATGCCCTCGTGTTGTTGAACTACAGAGTCACGTGTGCTTGGCCTGGCACAAAACGTTTGCGTTTTAATGCAGTGGATAGTTGCACAGCACAGTTATGAAGCGTGCGAATCCAAATGACGTACTTGTGTGGTTGCCGAGTACAATATCGAGTAGCTTCCGACTACCATGGATTGCCTGTCAATGTTGTTCGTTCAGAACTCGCTTATTTTTATGTAAAGAACGGAAATAATTGACCTTGGTACAGCAATAAATCAAACCGTTGGTTTTGCGTTCATCACTGTTCCGTTTCACGGCACTGGGCCGACGAGAATTTCCAACAGACCAAAGCTTTTTCAGTTGAAAGGAAAACTTCCCCTGCTTGAACCCATAGCTTTTTCCGTACAAGCCTCACTTGCGCTTGCCGTAGCGAACCGCATTAAATGTTTCCGTAGCGTTCGCTTAGACAGCTTGCTTTCGCAGATTTCTGTTCAAGAACAGTGGAGTTTTGTTCGAGAACGATCTGTTACAAGTCGGGGTCAAGTGCGAGTTCAAGGAGCATTACGGTAAGCTGTGTGTGTTTGTCCAATATCTCGGTGAACGGCGTCTGTCAACCAACGTTTCACAATGGTAACTAAACTGTGATGTTTCTCTAACGTACGCTCGATTCACATACTGTATTTAAGGTTTAGTGTGGATGATTCCCATGTTGATATGGCAGAAGTGCCTCTCCCACTTCAAGAGAATCTTTCATTATGTTTTTCGTTCTCAGTCGGCGTGTGTTTTTTTCAAGTATGTTTATCAGAAGGCCAGAATGGACTGAATCACACTTTGATTTTATAAGCTCAAAGGCTTCCGCAGTTGTTCATGCTGTAGGGATGTACAGGATTGAGATCACCGTGTCTTTTAAGCTGTGTCGATTTTTTTCCTTGTAGAAGACCGAGTTCATTCCAACTTTCACGGAATAAGCGTATCGCAGAGGCGCTACTGCTTATTTCAGTCTGCACGCTGTGATCTGTGGCAACTGCGCAGAGTCGATCAAAATATCGTAGATATGTAAAATTGGTGAAAGCAGTCGGTTCGAAATGGGTTTGGCATTATATAAGGCTGAAAAAACAAATTCGAACTTAATTCACTTCTGAAGAGTGAAGACATCACAGTTGGTCGCGAAACACGCTGTTTGTTATCGTTGAAATTCTTCGTCCTTATTGCAGCTATTGTTGGCATTTTTACCATTTTCAAATTGCGTTTTTTGTAGGAAGGCTGTGTACTTTTAACATTTCATTGCTCTTTGTGCAACTGAGTGACTCAATGTTGCATTTTCAGGTCGAGTCGGATTGTTCTTCGGGAACAAGACTCCGGCTCGTTTGATGCAGTTCTCCGCGTCGGTGAAATTAGTCGGCGATCTGGATGGAAAGGTGGCAATCTTTTCTGTCATATACCGTGCGGTTACTGCCGCCCTAAGCAAATCATCACGAAAACTGTCACCACAACATTAGTAGATGTCGTGTGTCTCGGGTGGTGACAGCATATGATTGATTGACCAGGTCCATACAGTTTTAGTAAAAATGGTCGAACTTGCAAATCTTGAGCGTTTCGCTCAAGGTGTGGTTGGTGTTGCAAAATTTCAGGATGCCACTCAATCTCTATCGTAGCTTTTTTGCTTGGCACTACCTCGCTTCAGAGATGTGTGGACCTTTACGAGTTTGGTATAACAGACACTAGCTCCATTTGTCAGAAATCGTACGTGGTATGATATTGAAGGGCCTATTGTAATGCAGTGCACTTACCGGTGGTTCGCTGTTCGAAAAAGTGTAAGAAGCGCTTCTGTACGAAAATCATTAAAAGCCCTTTTTTGATAAAAACCGGTTAAGAGTGAATGTGAAGTAGCCCGGTGTAAAGAAGCTTCTGGTAGAAACCCAACTGATAAAAACTGAGTTTTGTTTAGGAAAAGCCGACTTTGGTCTTACTTGACTGACAACTACTTCAGCAAAAACGTATGTCGTTAAAGTCAGACGAAAATTAAGCGCGATATGTGGGTATATCGCTCGTAGTCACGTTCTATCAGTTGAAATTGAGTGCGTCACTGAGAATCCCGTCTCAGCGGAACCTTGCTTTTGGTCGTGGGAGTGCTGGCGCCACCTACGGACTAATGCGTCCCCTGAATTCTCCCTCCTCGAGATAAAAGCATAAGAAAGGTTCCTTATACATGGCGCGTTTGGGAAGAAGTGAATAAGGCGTAACCGCGAGCATGTTTGTTTTTATGTGTTCAGTAGTTAATCTGGTTAAGTAGAAGTTGATCGTTAAACCTTGATTGGTTTAATGAAAGCAAAGGTCGTGTTTTCTGCTGTATTTGTAACACGAAACCGGTCGCCATTATCTGCGCTGTGGGCCAACTTTTGTTTCCATCATTTTTTTGTGCAGCAGGGTTAGGATGTTCGACCCAATGTGCACGATGCGTGTCAGGGTTTGCTGTCGAAGCGTGTAGTGTGTTTTTATTACATCGCGTTTTCCACTCTGCGTGTACGACTTTGATAAATTTCGTCATCGCTTGGCAGCTCAACGTAGCTACGCAAAAGGAGGCCCCAACTGCTATCGAAAGCGGCGCTCAGGTCCAGCACTTCCTTAACCTCGAATGCAGCACCGTCTTCACCGATACGCCTCTTGTGGAAATCAAGTAGGTTGCGGGTGGCGCCCGTCTGCTGTTTTGTGCAAATAGGTGAATAAAACTTGTGCTTGCTTCTGTATATTCATTTGATCGATGTACACAGTAGCGCAGACACCAGCCAGGTTTGCTAACATGGATTAAGTTCATCGCATTCTTCAGCATTCCTGGTAAATCGGTCTTCCAACGTCTACTCCCAACAAAGGCAGTGCGTATATTTCCTGACTAGTTCTTCTTTTCATAAAAATCACCAGCATTTTGGACCTTTTAAGCGACGTTTATCTTGACTATCTATGAAATTGACCAGCTCTTTTTTCAAGACGAGTCTTTTTCTGGAGGTTATTTTGGAAACAGTGCTTGTCCCTTGATGTTCAGTCCCAAAACACCCTCGTAAAGTTCTAGAAAACTAGCTACGCCGATACTGTGATGTTCTCATTTACGGTGACTGTCTTTGAACATCATCATTGTTTGTGAACCTACCGGTCGCAGATTGTTTTTTCAGGCAGCGCAGCACTAGCTGGGCACCAAAACTATTAGGCACAAGGTTGTAGCGGTTGTTCACAGTCCGGCACCGCGTCTCATGTTGACTGAGCGTCAACTGCCATTACGACACAATACTGTTTGGGCATTTCCTATACGCGTCTCACAACCTATACATTTCTGTGTGCGTGCGTGTGGTCACGTGACAGTTTTCATCCAACACCTCGTGTACCTTACCGAAATTCGGTTTTCTCGTTTTCTGCTCTGCGACCGCGATCCATGCGGTGTTTACCAAGAACCTTTTTCGTTACCGTGCTACCGCCGTGCTGTTTAAATAAAACGGAAGGAGTAACAAACAAATAAAAGGCGACTGGTTCGTAGATAGCCTCCACACAATAGGTTCCTAACGGGGGATCTCTACGAGATCAGCAACCGTGAAAAAAGACCGCTAACGAAATATACATGAAGATCTCTAAGCCGATAAAAGCCACTTTAGTCGTAGCAAACTGCTGCATGTGTCGTCAAGTGTTGCAAAGTCAACGCATAGTTGCTCTTACAGTAGATGGTTGTCGACAGTCAAAATAAACTTGACCACGTCATCCTCGTCTATTGTACTTGGTCTCCAAAAGCCAGCGCCTTGTCGAAGCTTGACGATTATGATCAATACCGACATGATCGTTTGCGTCCTGGATCTTGAGTTTAATACGATTTGCTTGTTGCGATAAACAAAACCACCAGTATCAGATCCTATGTTGCTTCGGTCCACTGAGTACTTCCGCCATTCAGTGTGGTCGGCAGAAGAAGCTTTTTTCTTAGTGCGTCAATATTTCTGGTTAAAATCAAATCACCATTGCCAGTGAATCAGCTTTGTCGCGCGCTGACAAACTCTGAATTACACGCCCCTGTTGCATAGCGTGACATAAGAGGCCCCGATGCACGTAGGCAAGTAAATCAATTTTCACTTAGTTCATTCGTTGAAAAGCGCACCTGACTGAACTTCCTTTGTTAGCAAGAAAAAGCGCCTTGTATTGCGAATTAGATTTTTTTTCCTATATGGGATTCTCCGGTAAGCTGCTTTTTGCCACCTTCCCTGGTGTTATCATTATGAAAATTTGCAGCTCGTGGTTATGAGCGCTGTTCTCTCTTTTCGTCGAAGAATCTGGGCAGTTGTGTCAAACCCGGCTATTGCGAGACCATGTAGCCAAGTAAATTGTTTTGTTTTGTGCTACGCGCCGACCGCAGAAGCAATGTTTGTTTTTTTAAACAAAAGGTACACCCACAACGGAGCCCCTCACTCTCTGTCGCTCAAGCTTCCGGTTATGATCAACAAATTCTTTGAAGGAACCAACATGAATGCAAGCGACTTCTTTGGCAGATGGAAGCAGCTCGGACAGTGAGTTCTCTTTTTTAACGTAAAGCATTTTTACGTATCAGCCACTTAGCTATTTGCTTTTTGACGGCATCTAAATCTCGCTCAGCTTTTTAAAGACGTAGTTTTGATTTATGCAAACTATAATTCTTCGCAAACTGTCTCAAAAGAGTGATATTCGTCATTCAGTGACGTACTTTGCTGTGTTTTCGTGGCAGATGCTTTAAATTTTGATCTCACTCATTAAACCTGCTGTTAGCTTTTGCCGCTATACGTTGGTCGCTTCACCGAGATTTTGCATTGAAAGTTCTTCGTTTGCGGTTCTTCATTTTTAACGAAAGTCTCCGCAGGCCCTCACAAGAATGCCAGAAGATTTTCCAGGCCAAGCATCCTATTGAAAAAGATTCTACCCAATTGAAGCTTGTCGGTAGGTTTTCGACTTCTTAAAGCGTATTAGAGATTCTTCGAAGAATGACATGACAAACTTAATGGACAAACTCGTATTATTTTTTGTATTTTTTTCCATTACCCGCGCCGCCACTTTCGAAGTCGATCGATTGACGTAAACAGATCACCAATTGCCCGAAGTGGCTGAGAGAGCGATCTTGATATGCACCAGTAAAATATTTCCGTCAATTGATTCAGGCTTCGGAATGGAGAGCTTGGATGATATAGATCCAAATCCTGAAAACTTCGTGGGTGCGGGAATCATAAAAACCAAGACAGCTCAGGTCGGCTGCCTTCTGAGGCTGGAGCCGAACAAACAGGCCAAGGTAACTTGTGTTTCTTGTGAATGTGCCAGTGAGAAGCACTGTTGCACAAGCTGAGAGGGCACAATGAATTTGGCTGGCTACAGACACGTGTAAGTCACATTATGAATACCTCCACAGTTGCCGCATAAAAAATTCAGTTGCTGCATAAAAATTCAAGTGCTATATTTTTTTTATACAAACTCGGCATAGTTCTAGTCAACACTCAACGAGATTTTCCAGAGTATAAGTTGGCCAAACTAGTAGCCACTTTTTTTTGCTATGCAGTGTGCGCGCCAACACCGTTTCCGCCTTCGTTGTCAGCAATCGCTGTCGTGACCATGGGCGTCGGAAGCATATTTTCAAGGGGGGGGACAAAAGTGGATTGGATTTTTCCAGTGGGGGCCAAAGTGACAAAAGTTCAATTTACCCACTGGAAACTAAGAAAACGACCTTTTTTGCTAAAAATTAAACAGGAAAATGTCAATTTCAAATTCGAGTGGGGGCCTTGCCCCCCCTTTCCGACGCCCATGGTTGCGACCTGTTGCTTTGAATTCTGATCACAGCTGCGTGCTAATTCCTCATATCGCTCATTGTGCATTTAGAAAGGAATCTGGGACGTGAAAACCGTACGGCAAACTGTGAATTCGCCTTGTTTTCCGCGCAGATGTACAGACTCACCATCAGGGCAAGCGTCGGGGAAGTGGCGCAGCGATTGTGCAGCCTTCTAGAAGATCAGTTCTAGATCCTGAGGAGCGGCAGGACAATCATATCTTTTCATGGCCATCTCACGTCGGTGGCGAGGAGGCTGTCGTCCCCCTTCTTTTCCCATCGCACTTCTTCGTCTGGCTGTAATTTTTTCGTTTTTCGTCGTTTACT